>NHCFR05603__coassemble_462_pt1 | contig 29558 bp, 24 predicted proteins | sample NHCFR05603__metabat2_high_PE_050 | metagenome-assembled genome bin NHCFR05603 | reverse complement strand
TGGAGTTCGAGTTGGCCGCTCAGCTGCGTGATCAGATCATTCGTCTCAAAGAGAAAGACTAATAAGCCGCTTCTTTCTAGCCCGCAAAGCGGGCCGCGCCGAGTGGCGCGTACAAGTGTTTTGCAGTGCAAAACCTTGGCGCAAAGGCGGATTCACTTCGCCTGCGCATAAAAATGAATGGGGCCCCCGGACGGCTGGCCGTCTGGGGAGATAGCGGCCAAGATGCTGGAGTTCGAGTTGGCCGCTCAGCTGCGTGATCAGATCATTCGTCTCAAAGAGAAGGATTGATATATACCATGGCAAAGAAAAAAGAAGAAAAAACCAACGTCATGCGGGTCCTGGAACAGAAAAAAGTGCCCTATCAGGGCCACACCTATCCCCACGACGGGGAGACTGCCCCGGATGGGGTGAGTGTGGCGCGGAGTTTAGGCCAGGACCCTGCCTGCGTGTTTAAAACCCTGGTGACCCGTGGGGCCTCCGGGGGATATTATGTGTTTGACATCCCGGTGGCCGCCACCTTGGACTTGAAGAAGGCGGCAAAGGCGGTGGGGGAGAAGTCGGTGGCTATGCTGCCCAGCAAAGAACTGCTGCCCCTCACCGGATATGTCCACGGCGGATGTTCTCCGGTGGGGATGAAAAAGCAGTTCCCCACCGTGTTCCATCAAAGCTGCCTGGACCAGGACACCATCTATGTGTCCGCCGGGAAGATCGGCTTTCAGGTGGAGGTGGCACCCCAGGCTATTCTGGACCTGGTGCGAGCCACCACGGCCGACGTGATTGTGGAAGAATAGAGGAGTACAACTATGAACATGGTAACCTTAGGTAACACCGGACTGAAGGTATCCGCCATCTCCTTTGGCGGCATCCCCATCCAGCGCTCCGACGCCTCCAACACTCTGGCAGTGGTGAACGAGCTGGAGAAGTTCGGCATCAATTTCATCGACACCGCCCGGGGCTACACGGTATCTGAGGAATATCTGGGTGCTGCCTTGAAGGGCCGCCGGGACAGGTTCATCCTGGCCACCAAGTCTATGTCCCGCAGCCGTGAGGCTATGGAGAAGGACATTGGCATCAGCCTGGGCAACCTTCAGACCGACTATATCGACCTGTACCAGATTCACAACCTGCCCTTGAAGGACTTTGACCAGGTCTTTGGCCCTGACGGGGCCTATGAGGCCCTGGCCCAGGCCAAGGCAGAGGGGAAAATCCGCCACATTGGAGCCACCGCCCACTCCCTGGAAGCCCTGCGCCTGCTGGTGGAGGAGCACGCCCACCAGATTGAGACGGTGATGTTCCCCTACAACATCGTGGAGATGCAGGGCCATGAGGTGCTGGCCCTGGCCCGGGAAAAGGGCATTGGCACCATCGCTATGAAGCCCATGGCGGGGGGCAACCTGGACGACTGGAACCTGGCGCTGCGCTTCATCGCCGCCTCTGGGGTCATGGACGTGTCCATTCCCGGTATGGGCAGCGTGGAGGAAGTACAGCGCAACGCCCAGGTGGATTTGACCGCCCCCTTGACCCAGGAGGAGTTGGAGGAATGCCAGCGTATCCGGGCCGAGCTGGGCACTCACTTCTGCCGCCGCTGCGGCTACTGCGCCCCCTGTACGGTGGGCATCAACATTCCCTCCCAGTTCCTCATGGCCAACTACGCCCGGCGTTACGGCCTGGTGGACTGGGCCGTGGAGCGGTACATGGTTCTGGACCACCACGCCGGGGAGTGCGTGGGGTGTGGAGCCTGCGAGACCCGTTGCCCCTACGAGCTGCCCATCCGGGAGATGCTCCGTGACGTGGCAAAGGAATTTGGCTGCTGAACCCAGCCCAACACTTGAAGGAGATCCAATATGATCGACCGTATTCTCATTAAGGGCGCCCGAGAGAACAACCTGAAAAACATTGACGTGGAGATTCCCCGGGACAAGCTGGTGGTGCTCACGGGTCTGTCCGGCTCGGGCAAATCCTCCCTGGCCTTTGAGACCCTGTACGCCGAGGGCCAGCGCCGCTATGTGGAGTCCCTGTCCTCCTACGCCCGCATGTTCCTGGGCCAGATGGAGAAGCCGGATGTGGACTACATCGAGGGCCTGTCTCCCGCCATCTCCATTGACCAGAAGACTACCTCCAAAAATCCCCGGTCCACCGTGGGCACGGTGACGGAGATTTACGACTATCTGCGTCTGCTGTGGGCCCGGGTGGGCACCCCCCACTGTCCCAAGTGCGGCAAGGAAATCCACCAGCAGACCATCGACCAGATCATCGACCAGGTCATGGCCCTGCCCATGGGCACTCGGCTCCAGGTGCTGGCCCCCGTCATCCGGGGCAAGAAGGGCGAACACGCCAAGGTGCTGGAGGACGCCCGCCGCTCCGGCTACGTCCGTGTGCGGGTGGATGGTGCCCTCTACGACCTGTCCGAGGAGATCAAGCTGGAGAAGAACAAAAAGCACAACATTGAGATCGTGGTGGACCGCCTGGTCATCCGGGAGGACATCACCCGCCGCCTCACCGACTCGGTGGAGACGGCAGCGGGGCTGTCCGGTGGCGTGGTGCTGATCAACCTGGTGCAGGAGGACGAAGACCTGGTGTTCTCCCAGAACTACGCCTGTGAGGACTGCGGCATCTCCATTGAGGAGCTCACCCCCCGCATGTTCTCCTTCAACAACCCCTTCGGCGCCTGCCCCACCTGTACCGGCCTGGGGGCGCAGTTGAAGGTGGACCCGGACCTCATCATCCCCAACCGCAGTCTATCCATTCTGGAGGGGGCCATCTCCGCCTCCGGGTGGAACAACATCAAGTCGGACGGCATTTCCCGGATGTACTTTGAGTCCCTGGCCGCCAAATACCACTTCAACCTCACCGACCCCATTGAAAAGCTCACCCCCGAGGTGCTCAACATCATTCTGTACGGCACCAAGGGAGAAAAGCTCACCATTCACTACGACCAGCCTCGGGGCAAGGGAGTTTTGTACCAGCCCTTTGAGGGCATCATCAACAACCTGGAACGCCGCTATAAGGAGACCCAGTCGGATGCCATGAAGCGGGAGATTGAGGAGTGCATGAGCGAGTCCCCCTGTCCCGACTGCCACGGAAAGCGGCTGCGCCCCGAGTCTCTGGCGGTGACGGTGGGCGGCATCTCCATCCACCAGTTCTGTGAGATGCCGGTGGACGAGGCCCTGGCCTTCCTGGACACCATCACCCTCACCGAGACCCAGATGATGATTGCCGACCGTATTTTGCGGGAAATCCGGGAGCGGCTGGGCTTTTTGAAGAGTGTGGGTCTGCAATATTTGACCCTGAGCCGTCAGGCGGGCACCCTATCCGGCGGCGAGAGCCAGCGCATCCGTCTGGCCACCCAGATCGGTTCCTCCCTCATGGGGGTGCTGTATATCCTGGACGAGCCCTCCATCGGCCTGCACCAGCGGGACAACGACCTGCTGCTGGGCACCTTGAAGCACCTGCGGGACCTGGGCAACACCCTCATTGTGGTGGAGCACGACGAGGACACCATGCGGGCTGCCGACTATATCATTGACATCGGCCCCGGAGCGGGTGTCCACGGCGGCCAGGTGGTGGCCTGCGGCACCGCCGAAGAGGTGATGAACACCCCCGGCTCCATCACGGGCGACTACCTGTCTGGGCGTAAGAAAGTGCCCATTCCGGAACACCGCCGGGAGGGCAACGGCAAGGTGCTGCGGGTGCTGGGTGCTGCCGAGCATAACCTGCGCCACATCAATGTGGACTTCCCCCTGGGCACCTTCATTGCGGTGACCGGCGTGTCCGGCTCCGGAAAGTCCTCTCTGGTCAACGAGATTTTGTACAAGCGGCTGGGAGCGGAGCTCAACCGCACCAAGGCCCGGCCGGGCAAGCACGACGGCATCGAGGGCATCGAGTTTTTGGACAAGGTCATTGACATTGACCAATCCCCCATTGGCCGCACCCCTCGCTCTAACCCCGCCACCTATACCGGGCTGTTTGGAGATATCCGGGACCTGTTCGCCTCCACCCCCGACGCCAAGAGCCGGGGCTATGGGCCGGGCCGCTTCTCCTTCAACGTCCGGGGCGGCCGGTGTGAGGCCTGCGCTGGCGACGGTTTGTTGAAGATTGAGATGCACTTTTTGCCGGACATCTATGTGCCCTGTGAGGTGTGTAAGGGCAAGCGGTACAACCGGGAGACCCTGGAGGTGCGCTACAAGGGCAAGAACATCCACGAGGTGCTGGAGATGACGGTGGAGGAGGCCCTGGGCTTCTTTGAGAACCTGCCCCGGCTGAAAAACAAGCTCCAGACCCTCATGGACGTGGGGCTGGGCTATGTCAAGCTGGGCCAGCCTTCCACCACCCTGTCCGGCGGTGAGGCCCAGCGGGTGAAGCTGGCCACGGAGCTGGCCAAGCGTTCCACCGGGTCCACCATCTACATTCTGGACGAGCCCACCACCGGCCTGCACACTGCCGACGTGCACCAGTTGGTGGAGGTGCTCCAGCGGCTGGTGGAGGCGGGCAACACCGTGGTGGTCATCGAGCACAACCTGGATGTCATCAAGACCGCCGACTACCTCATCGACCTGGGCCCCGAAGGGGGCGCCGGGGGCGGCACGGTGGTGTGCTGCGGCACCCCCGAACGGGTGGCCCAGTGCCCGGAGAGCTACACGGGTCGCTACCTGAAAAAGATTTTAGAAGCAAATAAAGGAGAATAAAAGAATGGATTTGATGCAATGGCTCACCACCGACCTGAACGGGGAGTTCATCCTCACGCTGTTGGTGTCTATGATCCCTGTGGTAGAGCTGCGAGGAGGCATTCCCTTTGGCGTGGCGGCGGGTCTGCCGGTTTGGGCAGCCTACCTGGCGGCGGTAATCGGGAACCTGATCCCCGTCCCCTTCATCGTGGTGTATATCCGGCGTATTTTTATGTTCATGCGCCAGCATATGCCCCGGCTCAACAGCGTGGTGGATAAGATGGAGCAGAAGGCCCACCTGAAAAGTGCCGCGGTGCTGAAGTATCAGTATCTGGGCCTGGCCATCTTCGTGGCCATCCCCCTGCCCGGCACCGGAGCCTGGACCGGGGCCTTGGTGGCCGCCTTCCTGGACATGCGCCTGAAGAAGGCCATGCCCTCCATTGCGGGCGGCGTGCTGTCCGCCGGACTCATCATCAGCATTCTCTCCTACGGCGTCAAGAGCCTCTTTTAAGGAACGCTTTCTGTGACCACCCCCAACCTTTGGGCATAGAATGCCACAAAGGTGGTGGATGGTCATGGGAATGTATTTGGCCTTTACGGTGCTGGGACTGTTGGCGGCCTTTGGGCTGCTGACCCTGTGCTGGCTTCTCCTGGGGCGGCTGCTGCTCCCGGTTCCTCTGAACCTCACCGTCTCCCTGACCGGACACGGGGACGGGGAGGGGCTGGAACAGGGGGTGCGGGCGCTGCACTGGCTGCGCCGCACCGGACTGTGGCGGGGCGATATCCGCATCGTGGACGGAGGACTGTCGCCCCGTGGTCTGGCTGTGGCCCGGCGGCTGGTGGAGGACTGCCACGCACAACTACACATCTAAGATTCTCAAAAATGCAAGCATTTTTTCGAGTGGATGCAGCCCGCTGCATGCATCATCGGGTCAAAGGACGACCCGATGCCACACTGGCGGGCTGAGAAGTGTTTTTTTCGATGCGCATGTCCCCGAAAAAAACAGATTTCAATTTATTTTTCCATCTGCGGATGGAAAAACTCTGCCGAGGGCTTTTTTAACGTTGCAAGATAATCTGTCCTTCTTCCATTGACATATGGGTTTTTGAGCGTCACAAGGGCCTGTTGCAGCGATTCTGCAACAGGCCCTTGTGATGCCTTATTTACTTTGTCGAGGTCTTTTCTTTCCGGGAAAAGGCGGCGGAAAGGACCAGGGTGAACAGGAAGCCAGCTGCCAAGGCCACCACATGGGCCACAATATAGTTGACATAACCGTTTCCTGTGGGGTCTGCCAGGGCAATGCCGGGCACCACGGTGGTGCCAAAGCCCAGGGCCGCCAGATTGGTGAAGTACACGATGGCGCCACCCACGGCACCGCCCAGACAGCCGCCAATGAGGGGATAGCGGTATCTCAGGTTGATGCCGAACAGGGCCGGCTCGGTGATGCCGAAGAGCACGGAGATAAAGCTGGGGATGCACAGCTCCTTGGCCCGGGCATTCTTGAAGTTCCGGGCCAGATAGCCCAGCACCGCGCCGCCCTGGGCGATGATGGCCACGGACATGAGGGGATTTAAGAAGTTGCGTCCGGTGTCCACCAGCAGCTGGGTCTCAATGGCGCCAAACACGTGGTGCAGTCCGGTGATCACAATGAGCTGCTGCACGCCGCCGAAGGCCGCATAGCCCACCACACCCAGGTGCTCGGTCATCCACACCAGCACGGTGGTGATGCCGGTAGCCAGAGCTCTGCCCACAGGGCCGATGATCAAGAACAGCAGGAAGGAGCTGACCAGGGTGGTGAGCAGCGGGGACACCAGTAGGCGAATGACCTCCGGCACCTTCCGCTCAAAGAAGACGTCCAACTTGGCGGTGACAATGCCGATGAGCAGGGCCACGATGATGCCGCCCTGGAAGCCGATGAGGTCCACGCCAATGCCGAAAATATGGAGGGTGGTCACGTCCACCGTGCCCTGAGCCGCAGCATAGGCGTCCGCCAGGCTGTTGGACAACATGATACAGCCCATGACAATACCCATAATGGGTCTGCCGCCAAAGCGCTTCACCGTACTGTATGCCACAGCCAGGGGGAGGAACCCGAAGATGGCTCCCGAGGCGATGTTGATGAGCTTGGTGATGCCGTACAGGGTGTCGTTGCTCTCCACAAAGGACAGGTTGCCCAGCACGCTGGACAGGCCCGTCAGCAGTGCCGCGGCCAAAATGCCGGGCATGATCTCAATGAACACGTCGGACAGGGCCTTGACTGCCTTTTGCAGGGGGTTCATGCGCTGGTTGGCCTTGGACTTCAAATCTCCCAGGCTCATGCTGTCCATGTGGATGGTCTCCGCCACCACCTGGCAAATGTCGTTGACGATTCCGGTGCCGAAGATGATCTGTACCTGATCTCCCGCCACGAAGACGCCCTTGACCAGGTCCACGTCCTCGATGGCCTTGATATCCGCCTTGTCGTTGTCCTCCAACACCAGGCGAAGCCGGGTGGCACAGTGTGCAACACCCAAAATGTTTTCTTTTCCGCCCGCCAGGTCGATGACCTGGGTGGCAATGGTTTCATACCGTTGTCTTTTTGTAGCGTCCATGCCTGCCTCCTATTCTCCACTCATTACACTTTTTCGAAGCGATAGCACTCGCTGCGAAAATCCTGCTTTTTCAGGGGGATGCTGATGCCCGAATACATCAGCTCGTCCCCGCCGTACACGGTGCCGCGGTCCACGTCCCGATAGAGGGCGTCCGCCTCCAGGCCCTTGAGCTTGAGCAGCTGCACCGGGGCCGCCGGCTGACTTAATATCTCGAAGTGGAACGCCACCACCTGTTTCCTGTCTTGGGATACAAAATTCCACCACCGGGACCTGATGATGAACAGCATTCTCTACGAGTATCTGTACCTCTGGGCCACCCGCTTCCCCAACACGGACATTCCGTCCCGGGAGAAGCACATCTCCTATGTGGAGGAGGCCTTGAAGTACATCGAGGCCAATTACAGCGAGGCCGTCACCATCCAGGACCTGGCCAACTGGCTGGGCCTGGAGCGCACCTATCTGTATCGGCTGTTTAAGTCCATGGTGGGCATGTCCCCCCAGGCCTATCTGCTGGACGTGCGCATCCGCCAGGCCTGCACCCTGCTGACCCACTCGGATTTGACCATCACCAACATCGCCCGCTCGGTGGGGTATGAGGACTCCCTGTACTTCTCCCGCCTGTTCCGCCGCAAGAAGGGCCAGACCCCCAGTCAATACCGGCTCACCCACCAGAGCCCCGGATAGAATATCGAAAAAGGGCAAAAAATACTGCAACCCTCCTCCGAATCTCGGGAGTCTGGTTGCAGTATTTGTCTCTTATTTCCGGTGTCCGCTTTTCAGGATGGCAGCCACGTCCGAGGCGGCGGCGGACAGGTCCGCCATGACGGGGGAAAAGATGCCCAGCTTGGTCAGGTTGATAAACACCAACAGCAGCAGCGGACCCACGATCATGCCCAGCACACCGCCCAGGAGCATACCCACATAGATGCCCACCAGGGAGAGGATGGGGGACAGCCCCGTCTGGTCGCCCAGAATCTTGGGCTCGCCCAGGCGGCGGAACAGGGCGATGATGCCCCAGATAATCATCAGCTGGGCGGCGTGGGTGTAGTTCCCGGTGATGATATCCACCACCGCCCAGGGCACCATGATGGTGCCGGAGCCAATGATGGGGATGAAGTCCAGCACCGCAAAGCCCAGGGCCAGCAACAGGCCGTAGGACTGCCCGATGAAGAAAAAGCCCAGGGAGAGGATGAGAAACACCACAAAGGAGATGATCAGCTGGCTCTTCAGGTAGCCGCCGAAGGCCTCCATGAAGATGCGCCGTACCTCTCCGCAGAAGCTGCGGGCGGGGGCAGGCACCCGGTCGGTGATGAAAAACCGCAGCCGGGGATAGTCAGCGGTGATGAAGTAGGTGGCCATCAAAAACACGATGGTGGCCACCACAAAGGAGGACACCTGGCCCACCAGGGAGGGGGCCCGGTCCGCCACCACCTTCAGCCAGCCAGACACGTCAATGTCCCGCACCCAGGTCTCCACCAGCTGGGCCAGCCGCTCTCCGGCGTTGTAGGCTCCCCCGGGGAGCAGGTCCCCGAAGCCACCCAGCCAGTCCACCACCTCGTCCAGATTGGTGAGCACGCTGTCCACAATGCCGCCCCAGTTCTGGAACAGGGCCTGCACCTGGTCCACGGCCATCCAGGTCAGCGCCCACAGCGCACCGCCCACCAGGCCGAACACCACAATGAGCAGCGTCATGGTGATGATACCCCGGGAGATGGACAGCTTCTTTTGCAGCCAGCGCACCAGGGGATTGAGCATCCAGGACAGCACCAGGGCCAGCACAAAGGGGCTCAGCCACGACAGCAGCGGCAGCACGCCAAAGCGCAGGGCCAGCAGGGCCAGCACCAGCAGCACAGCCCGCACGCCCAAACGCAGCCACAGCTCGCCCCGCTGCTTCCAGGTCAGTTGAATGGGTTCCAAACGCACCACTCCTCTCCACAGGCCCGCCGTCCGTCAGAGCCCATTTGATCACGGTTGCACAAATTTTACCTTGCAAGTCATGATTATACCCCCAGTCCGCCGCATTGACAACCCCAAACCCCTCAGGTATACTAATTTAATATAATTTTAATGGGAGGAATGATCGTGGATCGTATGAAATTTCAGCGAAGCCATGTGTCTATCTTTTTGTCCTACTACAAGCCACATCTGCACCTGTTTTTGCTGGATATGGCCTGTGCGTTGGGCATTGCCCTGATCGACCTGGCTTTCCCCTACCTGTCCCGGCTGTCCATGCAGGAGCTGCTGCCCCAGAACCTGTTTGGGGCCTTCTTCGGGGTCATGGGCTGTCTGCTGGCGGCCTATCTGCTGCGGGCGGGGATGTACTACATCGTCACCTATCTGGGCCATATGATGGGGGTGCTCATTGAGGCGGATATCCGCCGGGACCTGTTTGGACACATGCAAAACCTGTCCTTCTCCTTCTATGACAAAAACCGCACGGGACAGCTGATGAGCCGGGCCACCACCGACCTCTTCGAAATCACCGAGCTGGCCCACCACGGCCCCGAGGACCTGTTCATCTCGGTGATCACCCTGGGCGGCGCCTTCTGCCTGATGCTCACCATCCAGTGGAAGCTGGCCCTCATCGTCTTTGCCGTGGTACCCCTGTTTGTCCTCTTCACCATCTTCCAGCGTCGGCGGATGATGAAGGCCTCGGTGCAGGTCAAGCAGAACATGGCGGGCATCAACGGCCAGCTGGAGTCCTCCATCTCCGGCATGCGCACCGCCAAGGCCTTTGCCAACGAGGAGCAGGAGAACCGCAAGTTCCAGCAGTCCAACAACCAGTTCAAGGGGGCCAAGCGGGACTACTACAAGGCCATGGCCACCTATATGGCGGGGCTAGAGTTCGCCCTGCCCGCCATGAACGTGCTCACCATCACCGCTGGCGGCTGGTTCATCCTCCAGGGTGAGATGAACTACATTGACCTGGTCACCTTCGCTCTGTATATCTCCACCTTCCTCACCCCGGTGCGCAAGCTGGCCGCCTTTGTGGAGCAGTTCCTCAACGGCATGGCAGGCTTCAAGCGGTTTGTGGAGCTGATGCGGGTGGAGCCTGCGGTGCAGGATGCCCCCGACGCCGTGGACATGGACACCGCCAAGGGCGACATTCTGGTGGACGACGTGTCCTTCTCCTACGAGGACGGGGAGACCGTGCTGGACCACGTATCCATCCACATCCCTCAGGGGGAGACGGTGGCGGTGGTAGGCCCCTCCGGGGGCGGCAAGTCCACCCTGTGCCAGCTCATCCCCCGCTTCTATGACGTCACCGGGGGCCGCATTCTGGTGGACGGCACCGACGTGCGCCACCTCACCCAGCAGTCCCTGCGCCAAAACATCGGCATCGTCCAGCAGGACGTGTTTCTCTTTGCCGGCACCATCTACGACAACATCCGCTACGGCAAGCCCGACGCCACCCAGGAGGAGATCATGGAGGCGGCAAAGCGGGCGGAAATCTACGACGATATCATGGCCATGCCCGACGGCTTCCAGACCTACGTGGGGGAGCGAGGGGTCATGCTCTCCGGCGGCCAGAAGCAGCGGGTGTCCATCGCCCGGATTTTCCTCAAAAATCCCCCCATCCTCATTCTGGATGAGGCCACCTCTGCTCTGGACTCGGTGACCGAGGCCCGCATCCAAAGCGCCTTTGACGAGTTGGCCAAGGGCCGCACCACCCTCATCATCGCCCACCGGCTGTCCACCATCCGCAACGCCCACCGCATCATTGTGGTGGACGACAACCGCATTGTGGAGGAGGGCACCCACCAGGAGCTGCTCCAGAGCGGCGGGGAGTACGCCCAGCTGTACAACGCCCAGAAGAGTGTATCCGTATGAACAAGACCGAACTATTAAACAAATTCGCCAAAGACGGGGAGCAGCGCACCCAGCTGGCCCGGGTCCTGGACCAGATGCAGCGGGCCGACACCCGGTCCATCCCCTGCGCCACCCAGTTTCTCTCCCCCGCCCTGCGGGCCAGCGTGGAGCTGCTGCTGGACGCCTGTGGCCACCCCAAGCATTTGTTCTGCGGGGGCTATGAGGACGCCGAGCGCACCGTGTGCGTCTTTCTCCCCCACTGGCAGGAGGCGGAGGACTACGTGGCCGAGGAGGAGCTGGCGGCGGTGTCCGCCGCCTTCCCCCGCCAGGCCGACCTCACCCACCGGGACATTCTGGGGGGCCTCATGGGCATCGGCATCACCCGGGAGAAGCTGGGGGACATCCTCATGGGAGACCATGAGGCCCAGATCGTGTGCCTGCGGGAGGCTCTGCCCATTGTGCTCTCCCAGTTCAGCCAGGCCGGGCGATACCCCCTGAAGCTCCAGGAGGTCCCTCTGGAGCAGCTCTCCCCCGCCCCCCAGACCGTGAAGGAGATCCACGACACCGTGGCCACTCTGCGGCTGGACGCCGTGGTGGCCTCCGGGTTCTCCCTGTCCCGGTCCAAGGCCGCCCAGTGCATCACCACCGGGCGAGTGTCGGTGAACCACCTGGAGTGCCTGAAAACCGACCGTCTGGTGGAGGAGGGGGACGTGCTCACCTGCCGTGGCTTAGGAAAATGTGTGTTAGCGCAGGTGGGGGGCCAGTCCCGGAAGGGACGGGTCATCCTCACCTTGCACCGCTATGTATAAAAGGAAAGGAGGAACACCCCCTATGACCGAAGAGAAGATTGCCCGCATCAACGAGCTGGCCCGCCGGGTCAAGGCCGGAGAGACCTTGTCTCCCGAAGAGCTGGAGGAACGGGCGGCCCTGCGAAAAGAGTACATCGACAGCGTGAAGGCCAGCCTGGTGGGAAACCTGGAGAACACCTATCTGGTGGACGAGAAGGGCAACAAAGTAAAACTGCCTAAGAAGAAGCAATAAAAAATTGCCGTCTGCATCGGGTGCAGACGGCAATTTTTTGGGTTTTATTACTCGGCCACGGCCACCACGTTGGTAGCACGCACGCCCTTAGCGCCGCGGGGATCGGGCTCGGTCTCGAAAGTGACCTTCTGGCCCTCCAGCAGCTTCTTGTAGCCCTCAGCCACGATGGCGGAGAAGTGCACGAACACGTCCTCGCTGCCGTCGTCGGGGGTGATGAAGCCATAGCCCTTCTCAGCGTTGAACCATTTGACAATACCGGTCATGTGGGATTCCTCCTGAATCAAAAATTGCGGTTTTGAGGCAAAAGAGAAGCCCAACCCTTTCATGTACGAAAAGGGTGGGCGCAACAGTTCATACATCAAAACAACACGATTATTATAGCATTGCCTCCCCAGAGGTGTCAAGAATTTTCCTGTCGCACCCTGTCTGCTCCACCTCAACATTCTCCCCCTCCGGGGTGTTGACATTTCCCTTCCCCATCAGTAGAATGTTATCTGCTCGTTTGCGAATATTATATTAATGTAAGAAGGTCTGTATCTATGTCCGTCACTTACTTCGATTATGCCGCTACCACTCCCGTCTCCCCCCAGGCCATGGAGGCCGTGGTGGAGGCCCTGCAACACTTTGGCAACCCCTCCTCCCGCTATCCCCTGGGCCGAGAGGCCGCCCAGGGGGTGAAGACCCACCGGGAGACGGTGGCCCGTGCTCTGGGCTGCACGCCCCAGGAGGTGTATTTTACCTCCTGCGGCACCGAGGGCAACAACTGGGCCATCCGCCGAGGGGTGGAGCTGAACCGCCGGAAGGGCAAACACATCATCACCACCGCCATTGAGCACGCCGCCGTGCTGGAGACCTGCCGGGACCTGGAGCGCCAGGGCTATGAGGTGACCTACCTCAAGCCGGATCGAGAGGGCCGCATCAACCCCCAGGACCTGGCCGCCGCCCTGCGCCCCGACACCGCCCTGGTGTCCATGATGCTGGTGAACAACGAGGTGGGTTCCGTCCTCCCCGTGGCCCAGTGCGTAAAGCTGGTGAAGGCCTATGACAAGACCATTCTGTTCCACTGCGACGCCGTCCAGGGCTTTTTGAAGGTGCCCTATACCATGGCGTCCCTGGGGGCGGACTTTGTGTCCGTGAGCGGCCACAAGATTGGCGCTCCCAAGGGCATTGGAGCTCTGCTGGTGAAAAAGGGGGTCCGGCTGTCCCCCTACCTCACCGGAGGCGGGCAGGAAAACGGCATGCGCTCGGGCACCGAGCCCACCGCCCAGATCGCCGGGTTTGCCGCCGCCTGTCAGGCCACCATGGCCCAGACCGACCGCCTCCCCCGCACCGCCGCCATCAAGGCCTACACCCTCCAGAAGCTGCAGGAGGCGCTGCCCCAGCTGGAGGTCATCACCCCGGGGGACGCCCCCCACATCTGCGCCGTCACCCTCCCCGGGTATAAGAGCGAGGTGGTGGTGCGGGTACTGGGAGATGCAGGCATCTGCATCTCCTCCGGCTCCGCCTGCCACAAGGGCAAGCCCAGCCACGTCTTTGCCGCCCTGGGGCTGCCCAAGCCCTGGCTGGACGGGGCGCTGCGCCTGTCCTTCTCCCCCGCCTCCACCCAGGAGGAGGCAGACCGACTGGTGGCCGCTTTGAAAGAGGCCGCCGCCACCCTGTTTACCACTCTGTCCTAGGGCGTATCTGAAAACTAAGAAATCGCCGAATTTTCCACAAGCAACAGACAGATACAAGGCAAAAAGCGCAGGAATCCTGGGTGGATTCCGAGCATTTTTAACGCAGTAGCTGGCGTTGATTGTTGGGAAAGTCAATGATTTCGACTTTTCAGAAAGCCCCTAATCTTATCGTACTGCGAGGTCTGTTATGCGTTCCTTCTTCCGACGGGAGCCGGGCTTTTACCGCCATCTGGTGGCCCTGGCCCTCCCCATTCTCATTCAAAACCTCATTACCAACTCCCTCGGCCTGGTGGACACCTTCATGGTGGGCACCCTGGGCGAAGGCCCTCTGGCAGGCGTCACCCTGGCCAACATCCCGGTGTTTGTCATCCAGCTGATGATGTTCGGCATCCAGAGCGGCTCGGCGGTGCTCATCAGCCAGTACCGGGGCAAGGGAGACTACGCCTCCATCAACCGGGTTATGGGCATCGGCATGTATGTGGCCGGGGCCATCACCCTGGTCTTTGCCCTCATCATGGGGTTTGCCACCCAGCCCTTCATGAGCCTGTTCGGCAACGACCCCGACGTCATCGCCACCGCCGCCCGCTACGCCCGCATTGTGGGCTGGTCCTACTTCTTTGACAGCTTTGTCCAGGTCTACATCGGGGCACACCGGGCCATGGGCAAGCCCAACCGAGGCATGTATATCCTGGCGGTGTCCATGCTGGGCAACACCTTCCTCAACTGGGTGTTCATCTTCGGCAACCTGGGCGCTCCCCGCATGGCCGAGGAGGGCGCCGCCCTGGCCACCCTGCTGGCCCGTATTCTCTCCTGCTCCATTGCGGTGGTGTGGGCCATCCGGGACCGTGGCTTCCGCATCCAGCCCGTCCTCTTCTTCCGCCCCGGCCTGGAGATGACCCGGCGGTTTATCCGTTTCTCCACCCCTGTGATGTGCAACGAGACCTTCTGGGGTCTGGGCACCTCCCTGTTCCCCACCATCATGGGCCACATGGACGGCTCCAAGGAGATTCTGGCCGCCTACGCCATCGCCGGCAACATCACCAACCTGTGCACGGTGGGCGTGTTCGCCATCGGCGGCACCGCCGCCATTCTGGTGGGCCAGGAGATCGGCTCGGGGCGCACCGACCAGGTGTTCAGCCTGGGGGCGCTGCTGGATGTGCTGGCCTTCACCTTCGGCCTGGTGTCGGGAGGCGTGTTCCTGCTCATCCTCTACTTCATCATCGCCCCCTACCTCTACCCCCTCTTCCACCTGTCCGCCCAGGCCGGGGACATCTGCACCATGATGCTCACGGTGGTCTTCTGCTTCATGCCCCTGCGCTCCTTTGACACCACCAACATCGTGGGGGTGCTCCGGGGCGGCGGCGACGTGCGCATGGCCACCCTCATCGACCTCTCCCCCCTGTGGCTGGCCGCTATCCCCCTGGCCGCCCTGTCCGGCCTGGTGTTCCAGCTGGGCATCTTCTGGGTGTACCTGTCCATGATGAGCGAGAACATCATCAAGTGTATCTTCGGCCTGCGCCGCTTCTTCAGTGCCCAGTGGATTCACGACGTGACCATCGTGTCCTTTGAAAAAGAATAACCAAGATATGAAAAAACCGGAGTCAGGACAGACCTGACTCCGGTTCTCTTTTGTCTCGCAACATTGCTTTTCCGTAGTTACAGCCAAACAGCAGACCCGCCAGCAGAAGGGCGGCCCCCAATCCGGTGTAAAACACGGCGATAAACCGCTCCGGGGCCAGCCCGCTGGCCCGCAGCCCAATGCCGCCGCTCATCATCACCGCCATGATGGCAAAGGACTTCCCATCAAAGAACTTGAGGAAGAAGTGCCGCTCCTCCTGGTAGCCCCGGATGCGGGCTGTGTGCTTGTTCACCAGCTTGCCAAAGATGAACCGCTGGAACACTCCAAACACCAGCACAGACAGCAGCACATTCACCACCGACCAGTGGGCCGGATAGGCCATCAGGCCAATGCGTAAGATGTTGAACCCCGCCGCACTCCACACCAGACAGGCCAGGAGCAGCAAGGTATTTCGTTTGACTTTCATGGTTTGCCTCCTTATGTTGAACATCGTTCAGTTTCCAGGATAAAAAATTCCCACACTCCCGTGGGAATTTTAATAGAGGGTTCTGCGGACGATCTCCAGCACGGCGGTGGGGTCGTAGTCCTGCCGCAGCAGCGCGGAGAGCATGAGGGAAAAGAGCACATCGGCAAACTGCCGGGGGGTGAGCTGCTGATTGAAGGCGTCGGGGCGAATCTTAGTATCCCGCTGCAACACCTCACACAGCCCCTCCAGGATATGCTGCCAGGTCTCCTGCATCCGCCGCTTGCCGTCCGGTTTCTCCTCCCCCAGAAATCCCAGGGAGTGCAGGTTAAAAAATCCCGGGTACTGCTGGCCGCCGTAGGCCAGGCGGTCATACAACCAGGTCACACAGGCCTGGGTGTCCTGAAACACCCCCGCGTCCTCCGGGCGGTGGAAGATCTCACACCAGACGCTCTCCACCGTGGCGGCGATGAGCTCCGCCTTGGAGTCGAAGTAGTTGTAAATGGACCCCACCGACACCCCACAGGCCGAGGCCACCGAGCGGATGCTCACCCCAGACCAGCCCTGCTGCTGAATGAACTCCCGGCTGGTCTTCAAGATCTCCTCTTTGGATGTGACAATGGTGTTCATGGTATCACCTCAATCTGAACGCCGTTCATTATACCCCGCCCCCCTACTCCTGTCAAGGCAAAACACCGGAGTCAGGCTAGGCCTGACTCCGGTGTTTTTGAAGGTATCAGCTGCGGCGACGGCGCACGGCAACGGTGGCGCCAGCCAGCAGGCACACAGCGGCGGCCAGAGCCACCACGTAGCCCATCAGCTGGGCGTTGTCCCCGGTCTGGGGTACGCTTTCGGGCTTCTCGGTGGCCTGGGGCTTGTCGGTAGCCTCAGGCTTCTGGGAGGCCTCGGGGGTCTCAGAGGGCTGGGGATTCTCAGCGGTAAGACCCTCATAGGCGGCCTTCAGGGCTTCGGCGGCGGCATCCACGGTGGCCTGGTCCTCCTCAGACAGGGTCTCGTCGGACATCACGGCCTGAGCAGCGGCCAGAGCACTGCGGAAGGCGGCCACAGACTCGGCGGTGTAGCCCTCCAGATTGGTATTCTGGTACTGATGGATGAGGTCTTCCAGGATGGACTTGTCGGCCCTGAAGCGCTGGGCCAGGATGGCACCCAGCAGCTCGTCCACCACGGGCTGGATCTCCCCGTCCATGGCGTCCTGGTCGGCGTACACGTCCTTGGCCTTGGCCAGGGCGTCCACCAGCAGCTGCCAGTTGTCGGGCATATACTTGTCGGCGTTGTCCACCATGCCGTCGGCCCGGGTGATGAGCAGCTCCAGCATGGTCTTGTCACCCTTGGTGAAGTCCAGCATGTGGATGGCCTCCACCAACTGGTCAAAGGCGGCGTCCACCTGGGTCTGGGTGGCGGCGGGGTCGTCCAGAACCGCCTTGGCGTTGTCCATGGCGGCCTCAAACTTGGCAGCCACGGTGGGAATCAGGTTGGAGGTGTCCTGCTCCAGGGCGTAGTTGTAGGCGTACTCCAGCAGGAACTTGTCCGCCTGGCCGGGCTGCTCCTCCTTCTCCAGAGCGGCCTTGGCCTGCTCCAGGGCATCGGTGGCAGCGGCAAGGTCGGCAGGGGTGGCGGCGCTGTTGAGCAGCAGGGTCTGGGCCTGAGTCAGAGCGGACTGGAAGGCGTCCCAGCTCTCCTGGGTGTAGCCGTCATTGGTGAGAGCGGCGCACTCCTCCACCAGCTGCTCCAGAGCGGCGCGGTTGGCGGGCACCAGGGCCATGGCGGCGGCCTCCAGCTCAGCCTCAGCAGCGCTGACCTCAGCGGCAGTGGCGGAAGTGCCCTTGTCCAGAATGGCCTGGGCGTTGGTGAGGGCGGCGTCATAGCGCTCCCAGCTGTCCTGAGTGTAGTCGGCATCCTGGAGGTTTGCCTCCACCTGGGCATCCACAGCGGCCTGGAGGCTGCTGTTGTCCACGGTCTGGCCGCCGTACTGCTGCATCAGACGGGCGTACTCCTCAGAGGTGATACGGATGGGGGTGCCGTGACGGGCACGGCTGGGCATCTTAAAGGCAGTGTCGGGCTGGGTAAATTCACCGGTGGTCAGGTCATCGGTGACCAGGGGGTAATAGCCAATGCCGCCAAACTGGTCCACCAGCAGGCAGTATGCACCGTTGTCCTGGTCGTCCTGGTTGAACTTGAAGATGGTGGGGCCCTCCACCCACTGGTTGGCGTTGAGGGAGTCGGAGGGGATGTGGGTCCACTCGCCCAGCAGGGTGTCGGCCACTTCCACATACACGGTCTTGGTCTTGGCACCGTAGTCGTTGGTGGCACCGCCCTCGTTCTTGGTGTAGCGGTAGTACTTGCCGTCCTCCACGCTGTAGATGATGGTGGTGTCAATGGAGGACTCGTCCATGTCAATGAACACCTGGGGCTCGGTGAAGGTGTAGAAGTCCCGGGTCTTGGCGTAATACAGCCGCTGCTTGGCGTAGCCGTCCTCTTCCACCTTGGAGGCCCAATACACCACATACTCTCCGGTGAGAGGATCATAGGTGGCCTCGGGGGCCCAGGTGCATCCGGCGTCAATGCCAGCGCTGACAGTGACCATGCGCATGTCGGACCAGTTCACCAGGTCGGTGGACTCCCACACCATCAGGGCCTGGCTGCCAGCGGTCTGGGCAGCGCCCCAGCCGTTGCCGCCGTTGATCTTCAGGTCGGTGGCGATGAGGTAGAACTTGTCCCCCTCAGGAGAGCGGATGATGAAGGGGTCACGGACGCCCTTCTCCCCCTTGTCGGAGGTGAGCACAGGCTTGTTCTCGTTGAGGTCGGTCCAGTTCAGGCCGTCCTGGCTGGCGGCAAAGTAGATCTGCTCGCCGTCGGAGTAACCCTCGCCAGCAAAGTAGGTGAAGAAGTAGTCGGTGTAGTCCTCCTCGCTGATGGGCTCAGGAGCAGCCTTCACGGTGAGGGCGATGTCCTTGGTGACGGTCTGGTCGGCCAAAGTCACCTGGGCGGTGACGGTGACCACGGTGTCACTCTCCGGACGGGTGACAGTGCCGGCGGGGGTGTCGTCATAGCCCTCCACGGTGGCGGGGATGGGCTCCACGTTGACGATGTCGGCCCGGTCGGTGGACCAGGTGATGTCCAGGCCGTTGGAAGTGGTCTCAGGCAGGGTGATGTTGCCCCGCACGTCGTCCTTGTTGGGAATGTCGATGGACTCCAGGGCCTCGGTGAGCTCCTGGTCCACGTCCAGAGGCATGACGGTGACCTTCAGCTCCACGGTGTAGCTCTCGCCGTCCACCTGGAAGGACACAGGGATGGTGACCTTGGTCTCCTGGCCCACCACGGCGTGGACGGTGCCGTCGGCGGCGATGACGTCGGTGTTATCCCAGGTGCCCCAGGTGAGGGTCACGTTGTCCAGCTTGGTGGGGAAGGTGAGGTCGTCGGTGACGGTGTCCAGGCTGGCGTTGTCCCCCTTGACCACGTCGTACAGGTCAGCCATGACCATGTCCGCCTTGTCCTCCGCGGTGGGCAGAGAGGCCTCGATCTCAGACTTGCTCAGGGCGTAGGACCAGACCTTCACGTCGGAGATGTTGGCCTTGAGCAGGGAGTCCAGGGTGTACAGGGACTTGCCGATGTAACCCATCACGTTGCCCTCGGGGAGCACGTCCTGGATGGTCTTGTCCTGGGTGACGGTGGACACCCGCTCCCCATCCAGATACAGGCTCAGGGTGCCGCCCCGGCCCACCAAAGTCACGGTGCCGAAGCCCTCCACGTGGCCCATGCCGCTGTCCACCACGGGCAGGCGGGTCTCTTTCCAGGCGCTGCCGGTGCCGGTCTTGATGGCGGCCAGGAAGTTGCCGTTGCTCTCACAGGGGTTGACGAAGATGTAGTCCCCCACGTTCTTGTCGTTCCAGTTGCCGAAGCCGTCGCCGATGGTCAGCAGCCAGTGGGCGGCGTTGGTCTGGGTGGTGACGGTGGCCTGCATGGTGAAGTTCTCACTGTCCCCAATGGCCTCGGTGATGGAGGAGGGCAGGGTGGCATAGCCCGCCCCGTCCAGCTGCCACACGGTCTGATCGCCGTAGGTGACGAAGTCGCCGTCCTGGGTGTCATACAGGGTGGCGTCGTTGCCGTTGCCGGACACGTCCACCAGGGTGTTGCCCTCGTGGGTCATGTCGTAGGCGGCCACCAGCTCACCCTCGTTGCTGCCCGGCTCCCCGGCCAGCACGGTGACGGTGATGGTCTTCTCCACGCTCTCGCCGTGGATGGTAATGGTCACAGGGATGGTGACGGTGACGTCCCCGTCCACAGAGGGGGTGACCACGCCGTCAGAGTCCACCACGTCGGGGTTGCTGCTCTCACCCCAGGTGAGGGTGGCGCTGCCCACAGTGGTGGGGAAGTACAGATCACGGGTCACTTGATCGGCGGAGGGGTTGCCGCTGAGCACCTCTGCCATGATGTCGTCCATCATCAGATCCGCCAGTACCTCCACACCGGGCATGCTGGCTTGGACCTGCTCCTGGGTCAGGGCCTCGTCATAGACCTTCATGTCCACCACATCGGCGGTGAGCATGGGGTCGGGGGCGTAGAGGGACTTGCCGATGTAGCCCATCACATCCCCGTCGGGGATGACATCGGCCAGGTTGTAGTCGTGGTCAATGGTGGAGATGGCCACGCCGTCCAGGTAGGTGGTGACGGTCTGGGCCTCGCTGACCACGGTGAGGGTGTGGTAGCCGTCGCTCCAGCCCACATTGGGCACGCTGCTGCGCTTCTCGCCGCCGGCGGCCTCATTGCCTACCTTAATACCCGTGAGGGTCTTTCCGGCATAGCTGCCCTGGTTGGACTTGGGGCCCACAAACAGATAGTTGCCAATGCGGCCATCCCCCCAGTTGCCCACGCCATCGCCGATGACCCAGGCCCACTGAGCGGAGTTGCCCCCGTCCACAGACAGGGTGATCTCCACGGCGCAGTCGTTGTCCGACTCGCCAATCAGCCCCTGGGGCAGGGTGGCGTACTGCTTGTTGGCAAAGTGCAGCACATTGGTGTCCCCGTAGGTGGAGAAATTCCCGTCTACGGTGTTGTACAACGTGGCGTGGTTGTCATTTCCCGACACGTCCAGCAGCTGATTGCCGCTGTGGGACATGTCGTAGTGGGCAGTGGGCTCCAAAGGCTCCGCCGCTCGCACCGTGCCCGAAAGGGGCACCAGCGACAGAGTCATCACCGCTGCCAGGGCCGCAGATGCCGGCCGTTTCCAGTTGGTCTTCATAGCTTCCTCCTTATTTGCCAAGATTGGTATGCTTATTGTACCATAGTCTGTCCATTTTGCTCAAGGGAAAGCCGGTCAACTCCGTAAATTTGTACGTACTTTACAATACAATTTTTCCGATCCTCCCGTCTTTTTCCAGACAACCTCCACTTTTCCCGTTGTTTTTGTACGGATAAGTTGTAAGATTCCGGTAAACAGGCCAGATTGGAAACTGTGATAATGTCAAATTTCCGCCGCTGCACACAAAATCGGCTGTGGCACGCCGCCCTTGACCTGCCACAGCCGATGATGTTCTCATTCCCCTTTGTACTTTTTCCGGGTGGCCATGCCGCCCCGGATGTGTCGCTGGGCCTTGTTGACCTCCAGCACCACCTTCACCTGCTCATACAGGGGCCGGTTGAAGGTGGGCAGCCGCTCGGACAGGTCCTTGTGCACCGTGGATTTGCTCAAGCCGAATTTCTGGGCGGCACTGCGCACCGTGCCCTTCTCTTCGATGATGTACAGTGCCATCTCGCAGGCTCGCTCTTCCATGTTCCCTTTCAAACGGCAACACTCCCTCATGGTTCTCACACGAGCATATATATGTGAGGAGGGGGACAATTATGTGGTGCCCACGCCGCTGTATACTTTGTGCAAAAACTTGTCAAACCCCCTTGCATTTTTCGTCATTTTATATCATAATACACAATATAAATTCCTCCGTTCCCCTGTCTCTCCAGCTTCCCTCCGATCTGGCACACCGCAGCGGGAACCGGCGGTGTTGTTTTCCTGTGAGAGAAAGGTGGATGTTCCATGAGAAGTTCCGGTATTTTGATGCCCATTTCCGCCCTGCCCTCCCCCTATGGCGTGGGCACGCTGGGTCAAAGCGCCCGGGATTTTGTCTCCTTCCTGGTGGAGTCCGGCCAGACCTACTGGCAGATTCTCCCCATCAGCCCCACCGGGTTTGGGGATTCCCCCTATCAGTCCTTCTCCTCCTTTGCCGGCAACCCCTACTTCATTGACCTGGACGATCTGGCCCAGGAGGGGCTGCTGCTGCCCGAGGAGTTTCAGACCCTCACCTGGGGCGAGAGTCCCACCCAGGTGGACTACGGTCTCATTTACCGCCAGCGGTTCCCCATCCTCCGCCGGGCGGTATCTCGTCTGAGCATCAAGCGGCCCCAGGAACTGGCCGACTTCTGCCGCACCCAGCAGGAGTGGCTGGAGCCCTACGCCCAGTTTATGGCCTTCAAAGATTACTATGATGGAGCACCCTGGTCAAAGTGGCCCGACCCCATCCGGCTGCGCCAGCCCCAGGCGGTGGAGGAGCTGGCGGGCGAGCTCTCCGATTCCATCCTCTTCTGGAAGGGGGTACAGTTCCTCTTCTTTGTCCAGTGGAAAGCCCTGAAAGAGTACGCCAACAGCCAGGGCATCTCCATCATCGGGGACCTGCCCATCTATGTGGCCTCGGACAGCGCCGACGTGTGGGCCAATCCCCAGCAGTTCCAGCTGGACGAGAACCTGTGCCCCACCGAGGTGGCCGGGTGTCCCCCCGACGGCTTCTCCGAGGACGGACAGCTGTGGGGCAACCCCCTCTTCAACTGGGAGGGCATGGCGGAAAACCGCTACCAGTGGTGGATGCGCCGGGTGGCCTTCCAGTTCACCATCTACGATGTGCTGCGCATTGACCACTTCCGGGGCTTCGACTCCTACTACGCCATTCCCGCCGGGGACAAAAATGCCCGCCGGGGCCGTTGGCGTCCCGGACCGGGCATTGCCTTTTTCAACATCCTCAAGGAGACCCTGGGAGACCGGCCCATCATCGCCGAGGACCTGGGCTTCCTCACCCCCTCGGTGCACCAGATGCTGGCGGACACCGGGTACCCCGGCATGAAGGTGCTGGAGTTTGCCTTCGACCACCGGGACAGCGGGCAAAACCTGTACCTGCCCCACAACTACCCCGTCAACTGCATCGCCTATGTGGGCACCCACGACAACGACACCGCCCTGGGCTGGACCCGCACCGCCGACCCGGACGACGTGGCTGCCGCCCGGGCCTACCTGAATCTCACCCCGGAAGAGGGGGAGAACTGGGGCATGATGCGGGGCATCTGGGCCAGCGCCGCCCGGTACACCATCGTACAGATGCAGGACGTGCTGGGCCTGGGCAGCGAGGGGCGCATCAACACCCCCTCCACCACCGGAGAGAACTGGCAGTGGCGGGCCACCCCCGGCTATCTCACCCAAGAGCTGGCCCATCGGCTGTACCGGATGACCAAGCTGTATGGACGGCTGCGGCCATAAATTGCATAAAAAAGGAGCGTTCCAGGCGGAACGCTCCTTTTTTATACTTTTATGTTACATCGGAAATACCAAACAGCCGATCATATTGCAGCAGCTGGTAGTCCTTGAGGAGCTGCTCATACTGGGTGGTCTCCCAGTGGCTGTAGGCCTTGCCCTGGGTGTCGATGTAGCCCACCGAGGTGAACACGGGCAGCTGCTTCTGCACTTCCTGGAGGAACTTGCCGTACAGGTCGGTCTCAATGCCCGCATATTCCAGCAGGTACTGGCCCAGGAAGTTGAGGCTGGTCTCCTGGGGCGCGTCCTCGGCCTCCAGGGGGCGGTTGGACCAGATGACAAAGGGCACCTGGAACTTGGCCATATACTGCTCCATGGTCATGTCCGCCTGAGCCACCCCATAGGCTTTGTCCAGGAACTCCTGCTCCAAGGAGGGGGGGTGGTCTCCGAACATGACGATGATGGTGGGCTCCTCATAGGTGGAGAAGTAGTCCACCAGCCCTTTGAAATACTCATCGGTCTTGTTGGCCAGGGTCAGATACTGCTCCGCCCGGGGGTACTGGCCGGGGCAGTCGGTGAGGGTCACTTCGGTGGGGTAGTCCGGCTGGTCATAGCCGCCGTGGTTCTGATAGGTGACGTTGAAGAGGAACAGGGGCTCCCCGGCCTCCTTGTGCTCAAACTCCCAGATGATCTGCTGGAAGTCGGTGTAGTCGCTGGGGTAGGCGTGCTCGATGAGCTCGGGCACATCCAGGTCCTGGCGGAACTTCATCTCGTCGAACCCCAGCAGCGGATAGGCCTTATCCCGGTTCCAGGACTTCACCTCTCCCGGGTGGAAGGCCAGGGTGCGATAGCCCAAATCCCCCAACAGGGAGGCCATGGAGGGGGTCTCCTGGGTGATGTACTGCTGATAGGGGGCGCTGCCCGAGGGCAGGAAGGCCATGGAGTTGCCTGTGAGGAACTCAAACTCACAGGCGCTGGTGCCAGCGCCGAACACAGAGGAATAGGCGTGGCCAAAGACGGCGTTGTCCAGGGACTTGATGTAGTCCATGACGCTCTCGCTGAGGGACAGGTTGCCGTAGCTCTCAAAGTCCGCCCAAGACTCGTTCATAATGGCGATGACGTTGTACTTCTCCCCGGTCTGGGTGCCGCCCTGCTGGTCGGCGGGGCCCTCCACGTGGAAGGTCAGCCCCTCCCCCTGGGCGTCCTCCACCTGGCTGAGGACGTACTTCACGTCGTCAATGGTGGCGTTGGTGGGCTGCTCCACTTCCATGTACTTGGTGTTGTCAAAAAAGGCACTGAGGGCTCCGTCGGTGCAGTAGCCCACCATCTGCTGCCAGGTGTAGGCCCCCACCTTCATCTCCTCCAGCACGGCGGGCTGGGCAAAGATGAACATCAGGCTCAGGCCAGCCACCACCCCCGCCACACGGGGCATGATGGTCTTTCCTGTGGGCCGGAACTTGCCCCAGGTTAAGTACTTGCGCAAGAGAATGGCCGCCACCAGCAGCACGCCCAACCACAGATACATGTCCTTTGTCAAGCTCAGCTTGTAACTGCCGGACACCGCTGCCGCCGTCTCCAGCGCGGAGAAGTCCCAGGGGAGAATGGGGGTACCCCGGAACAGATTGACAAAGTAGTTGGCCATGCCCCATAGGGCGGACAGCAGGTGCACCACCAAGCTGCTCATCACCGGGTACCCAGTGAAGGAGCACAGCAACCCGTACACCCCGGCCAACCACAGCCCGTTGGCCGCCACTGCCATGAGCTTGACGTCTACGAACTTGGTGCCCATGATCAGCTGCATGAGATAAAACGCCGTCACGGGGGTCAGCAGCATCACGGTGAGCAGAATGCCTCTCCTTTTCTTGTCCATTTCTTTCCATTCCATCACAATTTCTCCAGGTTCCTTTCCTTTTTGCATATTCACACAGACTATACACGAATTTTACACAAAAGTCAAATTGCAAAAGGGACAAAAAATTGCCGTAGACCCTGGAAGTCTACGGCAATTCTCCTTGGATTATGAATGATTTTCCACAATTTCACCAGCCCGGTAGGCGGCCACCAGGTCCTTGAGGTCCCGGATTTGCTCCAGCAGCTGACGGCCCACGTCCGTCTGCCGAATCTTCATGCGCTGTTCCATGCGCTCGAAGATCTCCGAGCTGGAGGAGATATCCCAGTTCTCATGGATGGCCCGCTCCCGGCCTGCAAAGGGCTGGTGGGAGACCAGGCGCATAAAGTTGGAGTTGTAGATAAGGGTATACCCGGCAATGCCGGTGGTCTTCTGGTAGGCCTTGCAGAACCCGCCGTCGATGACGATGAGCTTGCCGCCCCCCTTCACCGGGCTCTCCCCCTTCTTGGACTTCACCGGGATGTGTCCGTTGATGATGTGGGAGTGGGCCCCCTCCAGGCCGAACTCGTGGAGGATTTTCTCGCACACCTGGGGGTCGTGGTACAGGCGGTAGTAGGCGTTTTTCTGCTCGGTCCAGGTGGACTCGTCGGCGATGAACCGCCGCTCAAAGGTGGTCATGCGGTCCCGGCCAAAGATGGGGCTGTTGCGCCCGGCCCACAAAAACCACAAAAAGTCCATGCCGAACTGCCGCTCCGGGGAGCCCACCTTATCATAATAGGCCCTGCGGGCGGCCAGGTCGGCAAAGTCCAGAAACTCCTTGCCCCCCAGGCTGTCGCAGCCGATGGAGAAGCGCATGAACTCTCCCTCTTCGGTCATGGGAATGCAGCCGTGGAACAGGAGGTTTCCGTTGAACACCTGGTACAGGCTGCCCTTGGAGTAGAGAAAGCGGACGTGGCGCTGGAGCTTCTCGCTGTGGCGGAAGGAGCGGGTGAGCTGGTTGATGAGCTTCTCCTCTTCCGGGGTGAGGGTGTAGGGGTCGGCGGGGTCCACGGTGGGGAAGTCGGTGTCCTCCATGGCGTAGGTCTTGCCGTCCACCACCACCGTCTTGTCCTCATAGTTGATCTTGTCCAGCAGCAGCCGATCATCCATGCGGAAGCAGGGGTTGCGCATGATCTTCTGCCCCTCCAGCTTGAAGAGGATGATGGTAATGGCCTTGTACATCTGGGCGGCCAGGCGCTTGTCCCGCTCGTTGTAGTTCTCCTCGTCCTCCCGGCTGAGCTTGACCTCAAAACGGCTGACGTCACAGTCCTTGTACACCTCGGCGGCGAACACAGACAGGGGGCGCAGGGAGATGCCGTACCCCGTCTCGATGACGTCCAGGTTGTTGTAGCGCAGGGAGTTGACCAGCACCGTGGCCACCAGGGTACGGGAGCCGGAGGCGGCACCCATCCACAGCACGTCGTGGTTGCCCCACTGGATGTCCACGCTGTGGTGGTCCATCAGGGCGTCCAGAATGATATCCGCACCGGGGCCCCGGTCGAAGATATCCCCCACAATGTGCAGGTGGTCCACCGCCAGGCGCTTGATGAGCTGGCACAGCTGCACCAGGAAGTCCCCGGCTCGGTCCAACTCGATGATGGTGGAGATGATATTCTCGTAGTAGTCCCGCTTGTCGGTGTCCTCGTAGTGGGTGTGGATGAGCTCGTCGATGATATAGGCGTACTCACGGGGCATGGCCTTACGCACCTTGGAGCGGGTGTACTTGGAGCTGACCAGACAGCAGATTTCAATGAGGCGGTGGAAGGTCAGGCGGTACCACTCCTCCATGTCCTCCTGGTTCATGCGGCTCTGGAGCTCCTCCAGCTTCTCCCGGGGGTAGTAGATGAGGGTGGCCAGTTGGTCCCGGTCCGCCTTGGACACGCTGGTGGCAAACAGCTGGTCGATCTTCTCCCGCACCACCCCGGAAGCGGAGTTGAGGATGTGCTGGAAGGCCTCGTACTCCCCGTGGACATCCGAGATGAAGTGCTCGGTGCCCTTGGGGAGGATGAGAATGGCCTGGAGGTTGATGATTTCCGTGCTGGCGGCCTGGACCGTGGGGTACTGCTTGGCCAGCATGCGCAGATAGTGCAGGTTGTCCTGTTCGCTGCCGTGGGTATTGGTATCCTGGTTCATGTCATAACCTCCTAACTGGTGTGTATGGGGTCCCGGTCTTTAGATGCGGGCCACGCCGCTGTCCCGGGCCGCCTGGGCCACAGCGGCGGCCACGGCGGGGCACACCCGCTGGTCAAAGGGGGCGGGGATGATATAGTCGGGGGTGAGCTCCTCGTCGCTGACCAGCTCGGCCAGAGCACGGGCGGCGGCCAGCTTCATCTCCTCGTTGATATCGCTGGCCCGCACGTCGAAGGCGCCCCGGAACACGCCGGGGAAGGCCAGCACGTTGTTGATCTGGTTGGGGAAGTCGCTGCGGCCAGTGCCGATGACGGCGGCCCCAGCCTCCCGGGCCAGGTCGGGCATAATCTCGGGCACGGGGTTGGCCATGGGGAAGAGGATGGGGTTGGGGGCCATGGTCTTCACCATCTCGGGGGTGACCACGCCGGGGGAGGACACGCCGATGAACAGGTCAGCCCCCACCATCACGTCGGCCAGGGAGCCGGACTTGTCGGCCTTGTTGGACAGCTCCAGCAGAGCCTTCTTCTCGTCGTTGAGGTCGGTGCGGGCCGAGCAGATGGCGCCCTTGCGGTCGCAGATGATGGCGTCGCCCAGGCCCATGGACTTCAGCAGCTTGAAAATGGCGGTGCCAGCGGCGCCAGCGCCGGAGAACACAGCGGTGATGTCCTCAATCTTCTTGTTCACCAGCTTCAGGGCGTTAATGAGGGCAGCGGCCACGATGATGGCGGTGCCGTGCTGGTCGTCGTGGAAGATGGGAATGTCGCACACTTCCTTGAGCTTGCGCTCGATCTCAAAGCAGCGGGGGGCGGAGATATCCTCCAGGTTGATGCCGCCGAAGGAGCCTGCCAGCAGGGAAACGGTGTGGACGATCTCGTCCACGTCCTTGGAGCGGATGCACAGGGGCACGGCGTTGACATCGCCGAAGGCCTTGAACAGCACGCACTTGCCCTCCATCACCGGCATACCGGCCTCGGGGCCGATGTCGCCCAGGCCCAGCACGGCGGTGCCGTCGGTGACCACCGCCACGGTGTTCCACCGTCCGGTGAGCTCGTAGCTCTTGCTGATATCCTTCTGAATCTCCAGGCAGGGCTGGGCCACGCCGGGGGTGTAGGCCAGGGACAGGGCCTGGCGGTCCTTGACCTCCATCTTGGGCACGGTGTCCAGCTTGCCCCGCCACTGGTAGTGAAGCTTCAAAGATTCTGCTGCGTAATCCATTTGTCTAACTCCTTTTTCCACTCTTCCATCTGGGATGGAAGGAATTGTTATACAATAGTGTTATCATATCACACCATGTTTCAAAATAAAAGGACCCTTCCCACACGTCGCCTACCAAGGTCTCTGCTTTAATCAAACAGGACCTCCCAGTTGGGATTGTTGAGCGCTTCGAAGCACATGCGGATCTGTTCCTCGTTGTTTTTTTCCGTTGCCAATGTTGGCAGTTCCTCCGCCGAGAAATAGGCAAACCCTTGGGTCTCTATGTTTTCTTCAAAGTGGCCGCCAACTACGGTGCATAAGACAAAGATCTTGCATACACCGTAGGGGTATACGGGCAAATTGTGCTTTGACCGATCCTGTACGGCTATGATTTTATCCGCAGTGACATCCAGGCCGGCTTCCTCCTTGACCTCTTTGATGGTGTTCTCTTTCACCGAGACATCCACATCGCACCAACCGCCCGGGAGCGCCCATCGGCCGTCATGCTCCTGCACCAGCAGGATTTTCCCCTGGTCAAACATGGCTGCCCTCGTGTCAATTTTCGGCGTTTGATACCCCGTTTCGTTGCAAAACAAATCCTTGACCTTGTTGAGCGGAAGCTCCGTTTGATGGGAAACCATTTCCGCTGCCACCGTGCGGACCCGCTCAAACCGTTCCAAATCAAATCTGTCTTTGGAATAGAACAGGCCTGCCTGTGCGATGCTCTGCAATTCCATGGCCCACTCCAACCACTTTTCCTGTGTATCCATTTCAAACTCCTCATAAAAATCCGATTTGTTTCCTTGAATATGCCTGTGAATGGAATTGTTGTGCAATAGTGATATCATATCATACCATCTTGCAAAATAAAAGAGCTATGCCCACAGTTTTCACGGCTTCATCTTGTAATTCCATGCCAAACCCTGTATAATCGTTGAGAATATATAACGTCTGAAAGGATGTCCTTATCTATGAAGCTCGGTATTG
>NHCFR05603__coassemble_424_pt1 | contig 32277 bp, 22 predicted proteins | sample NHCFR05603__metabat2_high_PE_050 | metagenome-assembled genome bin NHCFR05603 | reverse complement strand
CAGCGATGTGCGGGACGACCGTATGCGGGTGTTAGGCAAAGGTAACAAAGAGCGCTTTGTCTTTCTCAATACCGCCTGCCGCAGCGCGCTGGATGACTGGCTGGCGGTTCGAACCCAGTCGGCGGCCGTGGACCCCTATGCGTTGTTTATCAGTCGGCGGCGCACCCGCGTGACCAAGGACGGCGTGCACTACATGATTAAAAAGCGTCTGGCGGAGGCTGGATTGGATCGGGACAAGTACTCCGCCCACAAGCTGCGGCACACAGCCGCCACTCTGATGCTGAAAAATGGCGTCGATGTGCGTACGTTACAGGAGATCCTCGGCCACGAGCATTTGAACACCACGCAGATCTACACGCACGTGGACAGCGAGGCCATGCGTCAGGCTGCCCAACTCAACCCTTTGGGAGATCGGTGCAAGAAAAAGTGAGCCTCTCTCCTGCTGCTTTGGCACTTCGCACAAAGGGTATTGGGGTGGTGTATATAATTTGTCTTAAAAAAGATGGCTTGATACCTTGCAATTTGGGGCGAACGCTGTTAAAATGATGAAGTGCAAGACCAATTAATTCTACTAAGGAGTTGATTCAAATGCCACTGGTCACTACTACCGAGATGTTCAAAAAGGCATACGATGGTGGGTATGCAATTGGTGCTTTCAACGTCAACAACATGGAGATCGTTCAGGGCATCACCGAGGCCGCCAAGGAGGTTAACGCTCCCCTGATTCTTCAGGTTTCCAAGGGCGCTCGTGCTTACGCCAACCACACCTACCTGGTGAAGCTGGTTGAGGCTGCCATCATCGAGACTGGCCTGCCCATCGCTCTGCACCTGGATCACGGCGACAGCTTCGAGACCTGCAAGAGCTGCATCGACGGCGGCTTCACCTCCGTCATGATCGATGCTTCTTCCAAGCCCTTCGCTGAGAACATTGAGCTGACCAAGCGTGTTGTGGAATATGCTCATGATCACGGTGTTGTGGTCGAGGCCGAGCTGGGCGCTCTGGCTGGCGTGGAGGACGAGGTCCAGGTTTCCGCTGAGGACTCTCACTACACCCGTCCCGAGGAAGTTGAGGAGTTCGTCTCCAAGACCGGCTGCGACTCTCTGGCCATCGCCATCGGCACCAGCCACGGCGCTTACAAGTTCACCGCTGCTCAGTGCACCCGCAACGAGAAGGGCGAGCTGGTTCCCCCTCCCCTGCGCTTCGACATCCTGGACGAGGTTGTCCGTCGTCTGCCCGGCTTCCCCATCGTTCTCCACGGCTCTTCTTCCGTGCCCCAGGAGTATGTGAAGATGATCAACGAGAACGGCGGCAAGATGCCCGATGCCGTTGGTATCCCCGAGGAGCAGCTGCGTCAGGCCGCCCGCGGCGCTGTGTGTAAGATCAACATTGACTCTGACCTGCGTCTGGCCATGACCGGCACCATCCGTAAGTTCTTCGCTGAGCACCCCGACAAGTTTGACCCCCGCGAGTACCTGAAGCCCGCCCGCGCCAACATCAAGGAGCTGGTCAAGCACAAGCTGATCAACGTCCTGGGCTGCGACGGCAAGGCCTAATCAGCGCGTTTCAAACGCATCACAACATTAGGAGGATTCAAACATGTCTCAACTGAAAGGCGCATGTATCATTGGTCAGTCCGGCGGTCCTACCTCCGTGATCAATGCCAGCGCATACGGTGTCATTCGCACCGCTCTGGATAACCCCAACATCACCGCCGTGTACGGCGCTGCTCACGGCATCAAGGGCGTTCTCAACGATCGTCTGTATGACATGAGCCAGGAGGACGCTCACGAGCTGGAGCTGCTGCTGAACACTCCCTCTTCCGAGCTGGGTTCCTGCCGCTACAAGATCGCCGATCCCGATGTGGACGACACCGACTACAAGCGGATTCTGGAGATCTTCAAGAAGTACGACGTGCGTTACTTCTTCTACAACGGCGGTAACGACTCCATGGACACCTGCTCCAAGGTCAGCCGCTTCATGGCCAAGTCCGGCTATGAGTGCCGCGTCATGGGCGTGCCCAAGACCATCGACAACGACCTGTTCGGCACCGACCACTGCCCCGGCTTCGCCTCCGCTGCCAAGTACATCGCTACTTCCTGCGCTGAGGTGTACAAGGATGCTCGTGTGTACGACACCGGCATGGTCACCATCATCGAGATCATGGGCCGTCACGCTGGCTGGCTGACTGCCGCTGCCGCTCTGGCTGGCGTCGTGGGCTGCGCTCCCGACCTGATCTACGTTCCCGAGGTGGACTTCGACATGGACAAGTTCCTGGCCGATGTCACCTCCATCTACGAGAAGAACGGCAACTGCATCGTGGCTGTCTCCGAGGGCATCCACTATGCTGACGGCTCCTTCGTCTCCGAGGCTAAGACCTCCGCCACCGACGGTTTTGGTCACGCTCAGCTGGGCGGTCTGGCTGCTATGCTGGCCAACATCGTCAAGGAGCGCACCGGCGCCAAGGTCCGTGGCATCGAGCTGTCCCTGCTGCAGCGCTGCGGCGCTCACCTGGCTTCTCAGACCGACATTCAGGAGTCCTTCCTGGCTGGTAAGACCGCCGTGGAGGCTGCTGTGGCCGGCGAGACCGACAAGATGGTGGGCTTCGAGTGCTCCCGTGAGAACGGCTATGAGTGCAAGACCAAGCTGTTCAACCTCTCTGAGGTGGCCAACTTCGAGAAGAAGGTGCCCCTGGAGTGGATCAACGAGGCTGGCAACGGCATCAACCAGGGCTTCATCGACTACGCCCTGCCCCTGATCCAGGGTGAGAACACCCGCGCCACTGAGCACGGTCTGCCCCGCTTCGCCCGTCTGAAGAAGGTTCTGGCCAGCAAGTAAGAAGAGTAGACCTCTTCCCTGCTTTGTGCTATGATGATGAGGAATTACAGTGATGTAATTCCTCATCATTTTTTATGTTCCGAAGGAGATGAAAAAGATGCTTCATATGGCAATTCTGGGAGCTGGCCGTATAGCCGTAACCATGGCGGAGACCATCAACCGCATGAATCAGGCGGGAAACCATGCCGTCTCCCTGCATGCTGTGGCAGCCCGGGATTTGGAACGGGCCCAGCAGTTTGCCAAGACCCATGGCGTAGAGCGGGCCTACGGCAGCTATGAGGAGATGCTCCAGGACCAGCAGGTTCAGCTGGTGTATGTGGCCACTCCTCACTCTCACCACTATCAGCATGTCATGATGTGCCTGGAGCACGGAAAGCATGTTCTGTGCGAGAAGGCCTTTGCCGCCAATGCCCAGCAGACGCGAGAGATGCTCCAGCGGGCCAAAGACAAGGGCCTGCTGCTCACCGAGGCCATCTGGACCAGATACCAGCCTATGCGGGAGATCATCTCCCAGGTGGTGAACTCCGGTGTCATTGGAGAGCCCCGAATGCTCACCGCCAACCTGGGCTATGAGATCATGGGGAAAGAGCGCATTGTGGAGCCTGCCTTGGCCGGTGGTGCCCTGCTGGACGTGGGGATCTATCCCCTGAACTTTGCCCAGATGGTGTTTGGTGCCCCGGATCAGGTCCACGCAGTGGGCGTCCTCTCAGACAAGGGAGTGGACCTCCAGGACAGCATGACCCTGATGTGGAAGGACGGAAAGATGGCAGTGTTGAACGCCGGGGCCAACTGTGTCTCCGACCGGATGGGGGTCATCTACGGTACCCGTGGCTTTGCTGTGGTGGAGAATATCAACAATCCCCAGTCCATCACCGTCTATGATGCCCAGTACCAGCAAGTAGAGCATCACCCCTGCCCTGCTCAGCTCACAGGCTATGAGTATGAGGTGGTGGAGGCGGTCAGGTGCATTGAGGCGGGAGTGCTGGAGTGCCCCTCTATGCCACACCAGGATACTGTGCATATGATGGAGCTGATGGACGAGATCCGCCATCAGATGGGTGTGCATTACCCCTTTGAATAAGACAGAAAACCCCTCCGGTGTAGTGCTACATCGGAGGGATTTTCATAGATCCGTTTATTTTTGAGGCTTCATGGACCAGAATACCACATTCATCAAGATGACAATGAGAAACACCACGCCAATAGCGACCCAGAATCCCATGTCAATGCCCCAAAGAGAAGTGGTTCCAAATACATCCATCCACAGGTTTGCCCAGTTCATCATGATATCCCTCCGTTCTTATAATAATTCACCGTAGTGCCGCACATAAGCCTTTTTGAGACTGGTGGCCAAAATCATGTAGAGGAGAATGCACGGAATCAGATAAGCGAAGTAGGCGGCAGGCAGCGCCACGAATCCTAGAGCGGCTCCCAGAGGCGTAAAGGCGATGACAGTGAGCACGGTGATACCCGTCAGGGTCAAAAGCGTCAAGGGAGCGGAAGCACGGCTCTGAAGAAAGGGCAGCTTGGGGGTGCGAATCATGTGAATGACCAAGGTTTGGCTCCACATGGATTCCACAAACCAACCAGCCTGGAACAGCCCGATATACTTGGCCTGCATCAAGGCCAGCTCTGCCCCGCTGAAATGTGCGGGAAGATCATTGAACAATACGCCACCGGAAATAAACATGGGACAGAAGACAAAGTACATAAACAGATAGGTGGTAAAGTCGAAAATAGAGCTAGTGGGGCCAATCCAGAGCATGAAGTTACCCACGCTGGAGGCGTCCCATTTCCGAGGCTTGGCGATAAACTCCTCGTCCACATTGTCCCAGGGGATGGCGGTGCAGGACAAGTCATAGATCAGATTCAAGAAGATCAGGTGCACGCTCATCATGGGCAGGAATGGCAGCAGCGCAGAAGCTGCCAACACCGAGAACATGTTGCCGAAGTTGGAAGAGGCGGTCATTTTGATATACTTGATCATGTTAGCGTAGGTTTTGCGCCCCTCAATAATGCCCTGCTCCAAGACCATCAGGTCTTTTTCCAGCAGAATGATGTCAGCAGATTCCTTTGCCACATCCACGGCGGTGTCCACAGAGATACCAATGTCTGCAGACTTCATGGCCGCAGCGTCGTTGATACCATCCCCCATAAAGCCCACAGTGTGGCCGTTTTGCCGGAGGATGGAGACTACACGGGCCTTTTGCTCAGGGGTCAACTTGGCGAACACGTCGGTGGATTCGGCGGCTCTGGCCAGTTCGGCATCGCTCATCTTCTCCAAATCAGAACCCAGGAGCATATTGCGCACTTTGATGCCCACCTGTTTGCAGATGGTGCGGGTCACTTTGTCGTTGTCACCGGTGAGAATCTTGGTGGTGACCCCGTGGTCTTTTAGCGCTCTGATGGCGTCTACGGTGGACTCCTTGGGTGGGTCTAAAAAGGCCAGATACCCCATCAGAACCATGTCGCACTCGTCTTTGACGCCGAACGCACCCACAGGAGATGGATTGCTCTTTTGGGCAATGGCCAGCACACGGAAGCCCTTGTCGTTGAGGCTGTCTACCGTCTGGAGAATGTGGCGGCGGACCTCATCGGTCAGCGGCTGCACGCCGCCGTCACACTCTGCAAAGGTGCAGATGGAGAGCATTTCTTCCACAGCGCCCTTCGTCACCATCTGGGTCTTCCCTGTCTGGTCCTGTACCACCGTTGTCAACCGACGGCGTGTGAAGTCAAAGGGAATTTCGTCCACCTTCACATAGTGTTCCGACAAGTCCACCAGCCGGGGGTCCTCCGCCTCGGCCTCCTCGGTCTTGTGGATGATGGCCAGGTCCATCAAGTTTTTATAGCCGGTCTGGAAGTAGCTGTTGAGGTAGGCGTGGCGCAAGACCCGGGTGTCATCCTCGCCGTTGATGTTCAGGTGATATTCCAGCACCACTTGATCTTGAGTCAAGGTCCCAGTCTTATCGGCACACAGAATATCCATAGCTCCGAAGTTTTGAATGGAGTTGAGGTTTTTCACAATGGTCTGCTTCTTGCTCATGGACACCGCCCCCTTGGCCAGGCAGGTGGTGACGATCATGGGCAGCATCTCCGGGGTCAGACCCACGGCGATGGAGATACCGAACAAAAAGGCGTCCAACCAGTCCCCCTTGGTGATGCCGTTGATGAAAAACACCAGGGGGACCATAATGAGCATAAAGCGGATGAGTACCCAGGAGACGGCGTTCACACCCTTGGTGAAGCTGGTCTCTATCGCCTCGCCTGCCACGGCGGATGCCATGGAGCCAAACAGGGTATGGTCACCTACGCAGACGGCCACAGCGGTGGCGCTGCCAGAGACCACATTGCTGCCCATGAAGGCGATGTTGGTATAATCCGTGATGCTCTCCGCAGTGTCACACACATAGGGAGTCTTCTCCACCGGCTCGCTTTCACCGGTGAGGCTTGCCTGGCTGACAAACAGGTCCTTGGCCTCCAGAATGCGCACATCTGCGGGAATCATATCGCCGGCGGACAAATGCACGATGTCCCCCACCACAAGATCGTCCATGGGAATCTCCACCTTTTCCTGTCCCCTGCGGGTGACGGTACAAGTGGTGGTGATCATCGCCAGAAGCTTTTCCGCTGCGTTGCCGCTTCTGGACTCCTGGACAAAGCGAAGGGTGCCGGAAATCAGGACCATGGTGAGAATGATCACCACGGTCAGGCAATCGAAATCCTCCGGTGTGCTGCCCAACAGGGAGAAATAGGGGAAGATCATATCGGTCAGGGTGGATACCAGGGCCAAGCAGAACAAAATGGCGGTGAAGGGATTGATAAATGCGCCAGCCAGCCGCTTTGCCAGGGATTTCTTCTTTTCGTGGGTCACTTTGTTGCTGCCGTATTGGTTGCGGTGGTGAAGTGCCGTCTCCTCGTCCAGGCCACACAGGGCGGCTTGTAGGTTCATCAGGACATGTTTGTTGGAAGTGGTTGCCGCATCTTGGATGCGGCGATTTTGCTGTTCACGGGCGTTGCCTCTCTCGGCGGTGGGACGGACCGCCATGGATTTTTCTTTCAGGTGCATTGGTCTTACCTCCTTGCATAGAATCAAGGCTAAGACAGACATGTGTAGACATGGGACTCCGGGTCCCACATGCAGTGCCAAGCCTTCGCGTATGATCGTCAGAGTCCATGTCGTTCACCTCTCTTTCTCCCTAAGTATAAAAAATCGCAAGGAGAATCCCATGGTCAAAACCTTGCGATTTCCTTGCGATTTGGTCAGAATAGGCGGTTAGAGTTTGTCGTTAAACTTGTACCCAATGCCCCAAATGGTCAGGATATACTCTGGTGCATCCGGGTTAGGCTCAATTTTCTTCCTGAGTTTTCGGATAAATGCCATGATATTGCTGTCATCCATGAGATAATCATGTTCCCATACAGCCTGATAAATCTGTTCCTTGGTGAACACCTCGCCCCGGTTGCGGGCCAGGAAATAGAGAATGTCAAACTCCTTGGGGGTCAGGGAGATCTCGGTGTCGTCCCGTCTTACCCGCCGCAGTCTCAAGTCGATGGAGAGGGCGCCGCATTGGATGGTGTCGATGGAAGGAACAACAGAGTCGGATTCCCCCATCTCCACCATCAGAGAGCTTGTCCGGCCATCCATCAAATCGGTCAGCCCTTCCAGCAGGTCCTTTGCGGCGGGAGTGTCTGGTGCGGAGGTGCGGAGCTTTTCTGTCAGCCACTTGGTGAGGGAGAAATCCAGAGCGATAAAACCGATGTTCTTTTTCATTCCAGACTCCTCCTCTCTCAAAGTAGTTCACGGTACTTCTTGATATAAAAGCTTTTTGCCCATGTGACCAGCAACAGGTACAGCAGGACCACCACCACCAGAAAGATGAAATAAGGGATGGGCAGCGCAGTCAATCCGATGAGGTGTCCCATGGGGGTGAAGGTCAAAATGGTGAAAAACAGAATACCCAGAGTGGTAACCAACATCACGGGCCGGGAAGGCCTGCTCTGGAGCAACGGCACTTTTTTGGTGCGGAGCAGGTGCAAAATCAGAACCTGTGTCCACATGGACTCCAAAAACCATCCGGTTTGAAATAGGGCGATAAATCGGAGCTGCTCCTCGCTTCCTGCCAGGGAGGCGAAACTTCCATGGCAGACGGTGGGACAGAGCACAAAGAACAGGAATGCAAAGGTCAACAGGTCGAAAATGGAACTGATAGGGCCAAAAAGCCGCATGAAACGGCCCAGGGTGCGCCCAGACCATTCCAGCGGCTGGGCACAGGCTTCCTGATCCACGTTGTCCCACGGGAGGACCAGACACAGCATATCATAGAGCAGGTTTAGCAGCAACAGCTGTACCGAGGTCATGGGGAAAAAGGGTAGAAACACGCTGGCGATCACGATGGAAAAGATGTTTCCAAAATTAGAGGAGGCTGTAATCTTGATGTATTTGGATACATTGGAAAAGGCTTTCCGCCCCTCCTGAATGCCTGCCTCCAGCACGTTGAGGTCCTTTTTGAGAAGGATGACATCGGCGCCTTCTTTGACAGCATCAGCTGCTGTGTCCACCGAAATGCCCACGTCCGATTCCACAATGGCGGGTAAGTCGTTCATGCCGTCCCCCAGGAATCCCACGGTATGCCCATTGGCCTGTAGGGCCTGTACAATCTGTACTTTCTGTTTGGGTGATAGCTCTGCAAAGACGGTGGTGCGCTCAATTTTGATGGGAAGTTCGTTGTCGCTCAATTTCTCTAGCTCTGCTCCCGTCAAGGTCTCGGTGGCGTCAATGCCAAGCCTGCGGCAGATGGAGACCGCCACGCTTTTTTGATCGCCTGTCAGCACCCGAATACCCACGTGGTGGTCCTGTAATGCCCGGATGGCGGCGGCAGCGGTGTGCTTGGGGGCGTCGAAGAAGGCCAGATAGCCCAGGAGAATGAGGCCTTGCTCGTCTACCGTTTCCAGGCTCTCATGGCCCAAAGGCTTATAGGCGATGGCCAAGACTTTCATTCCGTCCTCCAGCATTTCGTCCACAATAGCATGGACGCTGGCAAGGCCGTCTGTACCCATGACGCTGCGCTGGCCTCGATACTCCACGTGGCTGCACCGAGAGCACACGGCGTCAGTGCTGCCTTTGACCAGGAGTAGCTTTTCCTCCCCCTGTTTCACCAAAATGCTGGCCAGCTTCCGGTCATAATCGAAGGGAAACTCGTCCAGTTTTCTGTACTCCGCTTCCAATGCTTGAAAATGGTCACCATGGCCCGGCATATTCCGACATGTGAGAATGGCATCATCCAGATGATTGCGCACCCCGGTATGGTACAGGCTGTTCAAATAGGCAAAGTCCAGCACCTGTTGGCTTTCATTGCCCAGCACGTCCATATAATACTCCAGGGCTATGCGGTCTCCCGTCAGGGTTCCGGTTTTGTCCACACAGAGCACGTCCATGCTGCCAAAACCCTGCATGGCATTGATGTTTTTTACCACCGTCTGCTTTTTTCCCATGGCGGAGCTGCCTTTGGCCAGACAGGCGTTGATGACCATGGGGAGTAGTTCCGGGGTCAGACCCACGGCCACAGACAGGGCAAACAGGAACGCAGAGAGCCAGTTGCCTTTGGTGGCGCCACAGGCGATAAACACCACGGGGACCAGAGCGACCATGAAATGAATCAGGACCCGCGCGATGGAATTGGCCCCCCGGTCAAATCGGTTGTTGCGGCTTGTCTCTGAGCTGGAGAAACCGCCGTATACGGTATCTGGGCCAACAGCCAGGACCACGCCCTCTCCAGTGCCTCCGATGACGGAGGAACCCATAAAGGCCAGATTGCTGTACTCCGCATAGGAGCGGGCTGTTCCCTGGGAGAGCGTTTTTGCGTGCTTCTCCAGAATGGTGCTCTCGCCCGTCAGGACGGATTGGGAGACAAAGATGTCCTTTGCGTCTGTGAGACGGAGGTCTGCCGGGACACGATCTCCTGCAACTAGGCGAACGGTATCCCCTACCACCAGTTGTGTAGAAGGTAGCCTGACCCATTGCCCATTCCGAAGCACCAAGACGTTGGAGGCGATCATCTTGGTGAGGTGATCTGCCACACGTTTTGCCCGTAGCTCCTGGATAAACCGCACCACACCGCTGATGAGCAGCATACTCACAATGAGGGTCACGGTGGTGAAGTTGCGGCTGAAGTTGGAGGCCAGAAATACATCGGTCACCAGAGAGATGGCCGCCAAGACAAACAGAATGATGGAAAACGGGTTGATAAAGGCACGGCGCAAACGGTAGAGCACCGTATCCGATGCCCGGCCGGACAAGATGTTTTTGCCATATTGCCCGCGACTGGCCTCTACCTGCTCGTCGCTGTACCCCTGCTGGGAACTGTGAAACTCTTTGTACAGTACATCGGTCTCGGTATATGCATAATCCAGTACACGTGGGTGAATGGTTCGATCCCCTTTCATTTGCCTCACCTCCATGTGGTCTGGTCTATCATACCATAGAATGGCCAGTTGGAAATCTTGCTTTTTCCTTGTTTTGCACTGTAGCGAAAAAATAGCCCCAAGCCAAACCTGTGGCTTGAGGCTATTTTATCAATCATTGAATGAATTAGCCGTGGACGCCGGTGAGGTCACGGAGCATGCACAGGCTGCCCTCGTCAATTTCCTTCTTCATGCCCAGGGCTTCGTTGATGTCGTAGTCCACAATGTCATCCCCGTTCATGGCCACCACACGGCAGGTCTTGCCCTCGGCCAGGAGGCGGACAGCATGATAGCCCATGTTGGTGGCTACCATACGATCACGGGCGGTGGGAGAGCCGCCGCGCTGGACGTGGCCCAACACGGTGACACGGGTATCCAGAGCGGTGTACTCCTTGATCTGCTGTGCCACGCCGTAGCCGCCGCCGGGCACGCCCTCGGCCACGATGACCATGAAGTGGGTGCGGCCACCCAGACGGGCCTGACGGATGGGGGTGATGACGTCCCGCTGGAAGTCCACGGGCTGCTCAGGGACCAGCACCACGGTGGCGCCGCAGGAGATGCCGACGGCCACGGCCAGGTGGCCGGCCCGGTGGCCCATGACCTCCACCACAGAGCAGCGCTCGTGGGACTTCATGGTGTCACGGAGGCGGTCGATGCTCTCCAGAGCGGTGTTGCAGGCGGTGTCATAGCCGATGGTGTAGGAGGAACAGGCGATATCATTGTCGATGGTACCGGGGATACCGATGACAGAGATGCCGCTCTCAGCCAGAGTCAGCAGACCACGGAAGGTACCGTCGCCGCCGATACCCACCAGGGCATCCAGGCCCAGAAGCTTACAGGTGGCCAGGGCCTTCTCGCGGCCGGCAGGCTCCTTGAACTCCAGGCTGCGGGCGGAGTACAGAATGGTACCGCCCCGACGGGAGATATCGCTGACGCTTTCAAAATCCAGACGGGCAAAATCGCCGTTGATAAGGCCGTGATAGCCACGACGAATGCCGATACACTCAATTCCCATGTGCAGGGACGTTCTGACAACGGCGCGGATGGCGGCATTCATGCCGGGAGCGTCTCCACCGCTGGTAAATACGCCGATACGATGCACTGCTGTATCCATGTTCATTCCTCCCAAAATATGAAATTGATGCGTGAAATTAAACCTTGAGTTCGGTGTGAACTCCAGTCAGAGCCTGAGAATGGGCCTCCAGTACTGGGGTGATGCACTCAGCAATGAAGTCCTCCACCTGCTGGGGGCAGCGGCCAATGTAGCGGGAAGGCTCCATGTGGGCCACCAGCTCCTCCCGGCTCATGCCGAAGAGGGGATCTTCTGCAATGAGGTCGATGAGGTTGTTGTTCAGACCCAGGTCCTTCACATTACGGCCAGCCTCCAAGGCGTGGACGCGGATGCGCTCGTGGAGCTCCTGACGGTCGCCGCCCTTTTTCACGGCGTCCATCATGATGTTCTCGCTGGCCATAAAGGGCAGCTCCTCCAGGATGTGCTTCTCAATCACCTTCTCGTGGACCACCAGACCGGCGGACACGTTCTCGTAGATGTTGAGAATGGCATCGACAGCCAGGAAGGCCTCAGGCACGGAGATGCGCTTGTTGGCGGAGTCGTCCAGAGTGCGCTCAAACCACTGGGTGGCGGCGGTGAAGGTGGGGTTCATTACGTCGGCCATCACATAGCGGGCCAGGGCGCAGATGCGCTCGCAGCGCATGGGGTTGCGCTTATAGGGCATGGCAGAAGAGCCGATCTGCTTGCTCTCGAAGGGCTCCTCCACCTCCTTGAGGTGGCACAGAAGGCGCACATCGGTGGCAAACTTGCTGGCGGACTGGGCGATACCGGAGAGGGTGGAGACGGTGGCGGAGTCCACCTTCCGGGAGTAGGTCTGGCCGGACACGGGGACGGAGGCCTCGAAGCCCATCTCTTTGGCGATGCGGCGGTCCAGCTCCTTGCACTTCTCGTGGTCCCCTTCAAACAGCTCCAGGAAGGAAGCCTGAGTTCCGGTGGTACCCTTGCAGCCCAGCAGCTTCAGGTTGGCAATGCGGTACTCGATCTCTGCCAGGTCCATGAGCAGCTCGTTCATCCACAGGGTGGCGCGCTTGCCCACGGTGACCAGCTGAGCGGCCTGGAAGTGGGTAAAGCCCAGGGTGGGCAGAGCCTTATATTTCAGGGCGAACTGGGACAGGTTGGACAGCACTCGCACCAGCTTGTCGCGAACCAGCTCCAGGCCTTCCCGCATGATGATCACATCGGTGTTGTCACCCACATAGCAGCTGGTGGCGCCCAGGTGGATGATGGGCATGGCCTTGGGGCATAGGGTGCCGAAGGTATGAATGTGAGCCATGACGTCGTGGCGCAGCTCCTTCTCCTTCTGAGCGGCCAGGTCATAGTCGATGTCGGTCAGGTGGGCCTCCATCTCCTGAATTTGCTCCTGAGTCACGGGCAGGCCCAGCTCCATCTCGGCCCGAGCCAGCGCCACCCACAGCTTGCGCCATGTGGAGAACTTCTTGTCCGGAGAGAAGATGTACTGCATCTCATCACTGGCATAGCGAGACGAGAGAGGACTTTCGTAAATAGATTTGTTCACGGTGAAAAGAACCTCCTTATTGGATATGAGCAGGGAAAACCTTGGATTCCCCACTTCGTTCAGGAACAAAAAACGGCTATCATTTCAATGTCCCGTAGTGATAGCATTATATCACAGTTCGACAACCGGAACAAGACGTCCTTAGAAAAACGTTACCATGAACTGGGCAAATAAAAACGGAGTTGCCGAGAAGGCAACTCCGTTTGGATGCAACAAAGATAGAGGCTTAGCCCTCTTCACGCATCTTGGCAAAGCACTCGCTGCAGTAAACAGGACGGTCGGACTTGGGCTCAAAGGGAACCTTCGCCTCACGGCCACAAGCGGCGCAGGTGGCGGTGAAGTACTCACGGGGACCACGGGCGGCAGCCTTGCGAGCATCGCGGCAGGCCTTGCAGCGCTGGGGCTCATTCTGGAAGCCGCGCTCAGCGTAGAACTCCTGCTCACCGGCGGTGAACACGAACTCCTGGCCACACTCTTTGCATACTAAAGTCTTGTCTTCGTACATGGAAATACCCTCTCTTTTGATGCCCAGAACCGGGAAATGCCTCTGCTGGGACTGTAATATTTGCGTCAGCTCTCGCTGAAATCGCCATAATATGGGGCAACCTTTCGTCGAATCCGTTGTACTGCGTTGTCCACAGACTTCACAGAGCGTCCGACGTGGCAACTGATTTCCTGATAAGAGAGTCCTTGCAGGAACAGGGTCAAAACCTGCCGTTCAAGACAAGACAAACACTTGGTGAGCTGTTCCATCCGCTCCGTCTCTTCCTCTCTGGAGATATAGAGCTCTTCCGGGCTGGAACCGCTCTCTGCCTCAATGGAGTCAAAGGGGACGCTGTCGTTCAAAGGTGTGTGTTTCCCCCGGGATGCAGAGGTAACGGCGGAACGAATGCGATTGCGAATGCAGACGTCGGCAAAGGTGCGAAAGGAAGCGTCGCGGCTGGGGTCAAATTCACGGATGGCTTTGATCAGTCCGAACATGGCCTCCTGAATCAAATCCTCGCTGTCGCCACCTGCCAAAAAGAAGGGGCGGGCACAGATGCGGACCTGCCGCTGATAGCGCAGAACCAACTCTTCTTCAGCCGTCAAATCGCCCTCTCTGGCCTTTGCACAAAGTGCCTCATCAGAATATTCTGTTGTCAACTCCTCAATGTCCTTCATACTGTAACCTTGTTTATTTTTATCACAAACTGGCGCAATTGTCAATGATTTTTATGCAAAATCTAAAAAGCATCTGGAAAGGTTCTGGAAAACCCGGCAATTAAAAGGAAAGTTGTTCCATTTCTTCTCGGTTGGGTGGTGTCAGTCCCAGGTGTTCAAAGGCCTTATAGGTGACGCAGCGGCCACGAGGTGTGCGTGTGAGAAAGCCCAGCTGCATCAGATAGGGCTCGTACACATCCTCCAGGGTGACGGACTCCTCGTTGATGGTGGCGGCCAAGGTGTCCAGGCCCACAGGTCCGCCGTTGTAATTTTCGATGATGCTCAACAGCATACGGCGGTCGATCTGGTCCAGACCCAGGGCGTCGATCTCCAGCGCTTGCAGGGCCCGATCGGCCACCCCCTGGGTGATGACGCCTCCGGCAGTGACCTGGGCGAAGTCCCGCACCCGCCGCAGCATCCGGTTGGCGATACGGGGCGTGCCCCGACTGCGCCGGGCAATCTCCATGGCTCCGTCTGGCTCGATGGGCACATTGAGAATTCCGGCCGAACGCGTGACAATTTCACTGAGTTCCTCAGGGGTGTACAGCTCCAGCCGGAGGGTGACGCCAAAGCGGTCCCGCAGAGGGGCGGACAACTGCCCTGCCCGGGTGGTGGCGCCGATAAGAGTGAACTTGGGCAGGTCCAGGCGGATGGAGTTGGCGGAAGGGCCTTTGCCAATCATAATGTCAATGGCGTAGTCTTCCATGGCCGGGTAGAGAATCTCCTCCACCGAGCGGTTCAGCCGATGGATTTCGTCCACAAACAGGATGTCATTTTCCTGGAGGTTGGTGAGCAGTGCCGCCAAATCCCCCGGCTTTTCGATGGCGGGACCGGAAGTGATCCGTATCTGTACCCCCATCTCATTGGCGATGATGCCGCTGAGGGTGGTTTTGCCCAGGCCCGGGGGGCCATGGAGCAGCACGTGGTCCAGGGGCTCGCCCCGCATTTTGGCCGCCTGGATGAACACCTCCAGGTTGGCCTTGGCCTTGGATTGGCCGATGTACTGGTCCAGGGTCTGAGGCCGCAGAGAGGCCTCCCCATCGTCCGCTGGGGTCAGAGAGGTGCTGACCAGGGGCTCGAAGTCCGCACCTTCGTATTCGTGGTTGGAAAAATCAATGCTCATATCTGTCACACCTCATTTAGCGGACCATGCGCTTGAGCGCCTGCTTGATGATCTCTTCCAACGTCAGCTGGTCCACATCCAGGCCCTTCAACGCAGCGGCAATCTCCGGTTGGCCGTACCCCAGGACGGCCAGAGCCGCCGAGGCCTCGCTGGTCTTGTTTTCGGGAATGATGGTCACGCCGCCGGCAAAGGCTTCCCCGCTGCTGGTGGTGAGCTGCCCTTTGGACAGCTTGTCCTTGAGCTCCAGGATGATGCGTTGGGCGATCTTCTTTCCGATTCCAGGGGCGCAGGTCAGGGCCTTCTCGTTTTCCGAGACGATGGCCAGAGCCAGTCCCTCCGGCGTATTGGAGGAGAGAATGGCCAGGGCAGCCTTGGGGCCTACACCGGACACTCCAATGAGCATCTGGAAGCTGGACAATTCGCTCTCCGTGGAAAATCCGTAGAGCTCAAAAATATCCTCCCGGACGTGGAGGTAAGTGTAGAGCTTGGCCTGTGCGCCGCGGGTCAGACCAGCCAGGGTATGGTTGGTGGTGCGGCAGGCATAGCCCACGCCGCCGCAGTCAATGACGGCCAAATAGGGGCCAATATGGGCCACCGTTCCGTTGAGATAGTAAAACATAGCTTGCTCCTTAGGTATGGTTCATAGATCGGGACAGCAGCGAGGTGCAGCTGCGGGCATGGCACAGGGCGATGGCCACCGCATCGGCGGCGTCATCCGGCTTGGGAACACTGGCCAGGTGAAGCAACTTTCGGGTCATCTCCATCACCTGCCGTTTTTCCGCCTTGCCGTATCCCACCACGGCCTGCTTGACCTGGGAGGGGTTATACTCCACCACAGGCAGACCACACTTCTCTGCGGTCATTAAAATCACCCCTCTGGCCTGGGCCACGCCAATGCCGGTGGTGACGTTTTGGTTGAAGAACAGCTCCTCAATGGCCAGAACCTCCGGGTGAAACTGCCCGATCAGTTCCTCCAGGTCTGTGGCGATCTGCCACAGTCGGGCGGGCAGACGCACCCCTGCCGGGGTGTTGATGGCCCCGCAGGCCACCAGCTGTTGCCTGCCAGGTTGGGAGTCGATGAGGCCAAATCCCACAATGGCATAGCCTGGGTCAATCCCCAATATCCGCACTCGGTTCTCCCTCCCCTGCCCTGGAAATTTACTCGAACTATTGTATCATAATTTGCCACCAGCCGCAAGGGAAAGGGCGTACTGGGTACTCCGGACTTTTTAACCTAAGGGGAGCATAGAGAGCAACTTTTGGCACAACCCCGGGAGAAGGAATGGGAGCAAATGCCCTTGCAAGAAGTAGGAAAGACCAAACAGAGCCCCACAGCAGACCAGCGCAGACCATGGAGGCAGGAGTTTGGCCGAGGACTCCTGGGGAATACATTTGCGCAGGGCGTTGGTAAACGACCATTTTGCCACATATAGGGTGAGAGGAAGCACCAGAATGGCGGAGACCCCGAAGAAGAGAGCCCCCCATCCCAGGCCAGAGAGGCCGAACATGGCTACAAAGCTGGAACAGGCATAGCTGAGGAGAAAGCACCGGATGAGGAGTACGCATGGTACCCCCACTACGCCGGGAGGACCAAAGCTCAGCAGCACCAATAGCAAGGGCCAGCAGAGAATGTCCCAGACGGTGGACCAAAAGGAGACGGGAGGAACTGTTCCCTGGGCCACCGACTGAAAATAGCTGGCCAATTGGTCGGAGAACTGGGGATGACGGCCTCCAAGCGCAGCAAAAATGCTGCCCAGCAGTACGCCCACCAGGCAGAATATGCATAGAAAGAAGAGCGGGCCTCTCTCCCGCCGCTTCCCCTGTCCCCGGGATGTTCGTGGCGAATATAGCCGCTTGGGATGCGTCATCGTTTCATCACCTCTTGCTAACCTATGCATCCCAGGGAAAACTATGCAAAAGAGAATCGCCGCCCCTTTTCATACAGGGGCGGCGATTAAATAGCCAGAAAGGAATTTAGACCATACCGGCACGGTGGGCCTTCATGGCGATGGCGCACTCCAGACGCTTGCGCTGCATGTCACAGCCAAACCGGTTGGGAATCATCATGTCCCCGTTGACTTCCAAGTTGGAGGCGGAGCAGCCGCCACTGCAATAGAAGCGGGCCCAGCAGTCCTTACAGTCGGGGCGGGTGTAGATGTTCAGCCCGGCAAACTTCCGGGAGATGTCCATGTCAAAGGTGTTGTCATACACGTTGCCCAGCTTGTACTCTTCCTTGCCCACAAACTGGTGGCAGGGATAGATGTCGCCGTCGGGGGTGATGGCCACATACTCACAGCCAGCGCCACAGCCGCGCATGCGCTTGATGACACAGGGGCCCTGGGTGAGGTCCACGTTGAAGTGGAAGAAGTTGATGTCGTCCCGGTTCAGCAGCTCCCGGGCCAGGTTTTCATACTCCTCCAAGATGCCGGGCAGGTCTTCCTCCTTGAAGGTGTAGTCATACTTGGCGTCTCCCACCACAGGCTCCACAGACACGTTGCGGAAGCCCTGGTCAGCGATGTGGATGACGTCCTGGGCGAAGTCCCGGTTGTGGCGGGTGAACGTACCACGCAAGTAGTAGTCCTTGTCACCACGTCCGGCCACCAGCTTCTGGAACTTGGGAAGAATCACATCGTAGCTGCCCTTGCCGTTGACAGTGGGGCGCATGTTGTCGTTGACCTCGGGGCGGCCATCCAGAGAGAGCACGGCGTTGGACATGTTCTCGTTGATGTAGTCGATGGTCTCATCGTCCAGCAGAATGCCGTTGGTGGTGATGGTGAACCGGAAGTTCTTGTTGTGCTCCTTCTCCAGGGAACGGGCGTAGTCCACAGTAGCCTTGACGGTGTCCATGGCCATGAGGGGCTCGCCGCCGAAGAAGTCCACTTCGATGTTGTGGCGCTTGCCGGAGCGGGCGATGACGAAGTCAATGGCCTTCTTAGCGGTCTCCACATTCATGGTCATGCGGTGGCCGGTACCGAAGTCGCCGGTGGAGGCAAAGCAGTACTTGCAACGCAGATTGCAGTCGTGGGAGACGTGGAGGCACAGGGCCTTGACGGGGGCATCCTTCTGCATGAGCACAGCGGCCTCAGGGTCGATGTAGGTATCGTCTGTGAAGAGGAGCCCCTGCTGCTGCAGCTGGTAGAGATCCTCCCAGGCGCAGTTGAGAGACTCGCGGTCGTACTGGGGCAACTTGGCGGCTACCTCGTCCGGACAGTGTTCCGCCATGGGGCCGTCCAGCAGGGACAGCAGGTCGTAAGCGGTCTGGTCCAGCACATGCACGGCACCGCTGTTCACATCCACCGCGATATTGGCATCCAAACAGTGAAAAGTATGTACCATAATAACTAGTTCTCCTTCAAACACACAGAAAAAGGGTGGGACAAGGCCCACCCTTTCCGGTGTCTAATCAATGATTAGTGATTGTTCTCACACTTCTGATTGGCGACAGTGCAGGAAGTCTTGCAAGCGGACTGGCAAGAGGTCTGGCACTCGCCACAGCCACCGTGAGCAGCGCTCTGCTTCAGAGTAGCACCATTGAGAGTCTTGACGTGAGTCATGGATATCCCTCCATTCAGCTTATTTAATGGCATTGTACCACAGTTTTCACCGCATTTCAATATGCAGTTTTTGCAGGCGGCTGTCAACCTGGGCAGGAATGGCATAGGATGGTGTGGCATGTGATGCTAAAATGTTTAAGGAGGCCACTCTTTTGAATATGAACGAACCCACCAACCGTCCCTGCGGTGACGGGATGGGGACACTCCCCTCCTGCGCGCCCCTGGCGGTCCCCTATGTTCCGTTTCAGCAGAACGGAAGCCAAACCTATTCCCAGCAGGACGCTCTGGCCAACGGAACCCTGTTTCCCGGCCTGAATCTGCCCTTCCAGATCAACACAGTAGCGGCCACTCCGGCCCAGACTGGGGCCTTGGAGCTCCAGGCCTTGAGTTTTGTACTCACAGAGCTGGGACTGTATCTGGATACCCATCCACAAGACAAAGAGGCGTTCGACCTTTTCCGGGAGTATGCCAAGCTGGCCAAGGAGGGCCGACGTCGTTACGAGGCCATGTATGGGCCGCTCACCCAGCAGGCGGCAGCCAACCAGGACCAGTACACCTGGCTCAATGATCCCTGGCCCTGGGAATATCGCCAGGAAGGAGGAATGCGCTGATGTTTGTCTATGAGAAAAAGCTACAGTACCCCGTGCGTATCAAGAATACCAATCCCAAGCTGGCTGCCCTGATTATCAGTCAATACGGCGGTCCTAACAACAATAGACTATTATATTCTGGTGTCTGTAATGCACATTTCCTCTATACTAATCGAAAAATACCATCACCTGTGCTATGTTGTTCTTGTCGCTTCCGTATACCTCCTTCTTTTTGTATCGCATATCCGAAGCCCTGCCGCCGAGAGGCCGCAGGGCTTCATCCCTATCTAAAAAACAAGGCCGAGGGCTCACGCCCCCGGCCTTGTTTTATTTCTTGACCATTTCAAGAATTCTTCTTCCTGCTTCCACGTCAAACGGGTTTTTCTCTGGTTTCCACCGTTTATCCTGGAGCTGCCACAGCTCCGCCCGCTCCTCGTTGGTCAATCCGCTAATTCTTCGGAGCCCCTCTTCCGCTTCTGCTTGAGAGATTCTCCCGTTGTCGTCCACGGCCTCGATGGCCTTCACAACTCGCAGGTACATACTTGCGCTGATATCCGCCCCGGCTTTGATTTGGTCGAGGAATGCATCTTCCTCTCCATGATCCAGCAGGTCTAGGTATTCAGTCAGTGTTGCACCATTGTCCAGGATATCCAGCATTTTGGCGTACTGGCTCGGATTTCCGCTGGCGGTTTCCATCTCCATGCCCATCACGGACCCGATAGCGGCTACTTTTGCATCCTCTCCCATATCCGAGTTTGCAATCGTCCGGTACTTTTCCGCGGAAGACATGTCCTTTGTTGCGGCTTTCAGGGCCGCCCATTCTCCGATGGTTCCGCCTTCCCTCAGAATCGTGTCAACGGCCTCTTCCCATGCCTCAACTTCATGCTCTGGGTTGACAGCTGCGTCCGCCTTGGCCTTTGCATAGTCATACAAAGTTTTTAGCGCCGAAGTCTTACCCGCTCGGTCAAGCCCCTGGAACTCTTGAGACTGCACCATCTCCTCCAGGTCCTTTCCGACTTCACTCCAGGCTGCATCATAGAGCTGCCGTTCTGCCGCTGTCATCTCCCGCTCCCCGGTGTCTGTTTTCAGCTTGTAGGTCGGCTCAGCTGGAATGGCATTTGCCATCCCGGCCTCGTACAGCTCGGCCAGCAGTTCAGCGGTTTCAATACTGACTTCCCCGGCACGACGCTCCAGAATGTACTGGGTTCTTGCCACCATGGATTCTCCATGCAGGCCCTTCAGGTTGCCCTTGGTTCCTCTGCCCAGCATGTTCTCATACTCTGTGGCAATGGCAGGGCTCACCCACTTCATGAGTCCGAGAGAGTAGGTCTCCAGGTTGGATACCGGAATTCCAAACGCCTGCCCGGTCGCCTTTGCCGCATCTCGAATCCAGCTCAGTATTTTCCCACTGCTATCCGATAGGTACTTTGGCAGGTTTCCCCCATTGGACACGATATTGACCGCACCCACCAGGGTTTCTTGAATTCCTACGGCTGCATCCCCAAGGTATTGCAACCACTCATTGAACTGCTCCACACCCATGACCTCCATGCCATACCATTGGTCTCCTGTCATTGCGGCGGCAATTGCCTCAGCAGCCTCGCCTGCAACGGGCACCAATCCAAACAGGTTGGTCACGACACCCATCACCAGGTCCTCGGCCATGCTCTCAGCTTGCAGGTTTCCCTCCTCGTCTTTGTACTTGTCTCCTTGGCGTTTCCACAGCTCCATGAGAAGGTTGATTCCTTCCGACCACAGATAGCCCGCCAAGAGGCCGACAACCCCCTGCCCAAATCGCAGCTTCATGCGGTTGGCCATGCGCTTGTCGCCTTTTCTTGCGTAATATCGGGCCTCTCCCACCACCTGGCGGATGGTGTTATACCCTTGGGCTGCGTCCGTCTTGAACAGCGTCAACGCTCTTGAGACTGCGTGCTTACTTCTTCTCATTCTGGACGAAAAGAGAGTCGCCGTGGTACTTTGCGAACGGCTCACCGCCTGCTCGAATTCCTCGGCTACTGCCTTGTAGAATGGGCTTTGTCCGCTTTCAATCATCTCTTGAGTGCCCACCATTAGGTCTGGTTGCTCTTTTCGCACCTTGTTTTCTGCCCAAGGCCACAGGACGCTGGCCGCCCATCCGTCCGTGGCGGTGATGGCGCCGCCGCCAAACGTGAAGTTCAGCAGCTTGTTGGTTTTCAGCTTCCCAGGATTCTCTTTCAAGATTTTCGTCTCTGGCATGGAGTAGCCCAGAAGCCGATAGTCCAGGTCCTGGGTGTAGGTTCGGATAAGTTCCCGGTCAATCTTGGCTACCTTAACCGGGCCAGGCGTGTTGGATACACCCAAATACGGCATTGCCAATGGAATGGAGCCCAACTGTTTAAGGACGATGGACGGGTTCAGTCCAAAGATGGATGAGATATATTTACTCACAACTTTGTCCCAAAACTTTCCGACCTTTGAGCTGTCCGGCCGTCTGGATGTTTGCAAGTCAGTCAGCAATTCATTGATGTATTCCACACCTTCCTGTCCCCATTGGTGTGAAATGCTATCCTTCATACTCCCGTCTTTTACCTGCCAGTTCATCAGTGTCTGCCAGTTTCGTGCGGGGATGGCCATGCCTACATATCGGCTGATATCATCCACATGCCGCTCGAAGGCTTCAAATGCAGACATGTTGTATGTGGCGTTCGAGGCATACTCCTGTCTGCTTTTGCTTCTGCTGACGGTTTCCGCCTTTGATTCATAGACACCAATCTCAGATTTGGAATAGTTCTCATTGGTATAAATAGGCGCATAATTCTGGCTGACCGCCTTGTCATATCCAATCAGGACATTAGATACCCGGTTCATCTCCTCCTTGGCGAAGTCGTTGTAGTAATGCTCCAGGATATTGGCCAAGGCCATTTCCTGTTCGGTCAGGTCGGACACGATCTTTTTTACACTCTCCGGTGCCAATCTGATGGTTTTCCCTGCTGCAAACGCTTCCTTCCGTTTCCCCTTTGCATATATTTCCCTATTGGCAAATGTCCGTCCACCCATTGCAATGTGCCGCAGGTTTTCGGGGCTTTTACTTTCCAGATACAGATGGACTTTTTGCGCCGGCGTCATGTATACCTTTACCGTGTCACCGAAAATAGGCTTGTCCCCCATGTTCAGCTCCAGCAGCTGGGGCACCTCCAGCTCGTACCATACACCATCCTTTCCCTGTCCATCTGCGGTTTTTACCCACGCCTCGTTTTCCTTCAGGAAGTCCTCCAGCATTCGGTTGGCCTTCACATAGTATCTGCGCACGTCTCGCTCTCCACGTTCCAGCTGTGCCGCCATGTCGTGCCACGCCCCTTCCGGGGCCCACCCCGCCATTCTATGCAGGACATTCATGGGTGTCAGCAACTCCGAGTTGAAGAAGGTGTCTGCCGCTTCAGCTACAGTTCCACGCTCCCCCGGAAGTTTTTTCGGGGAGCCGGTAATCTCATCGACTGCATCTCGGTATACTTCGCTGAACAATTCGCCTTTTTGGGAGCCAAGCACATTGTTCCGGTTATAAAACTCTGTGCGGAGGCCAACTGCCGCTCTGTACAGGTCCCCAAGGGTCTCAACATCCATGTCGGCCAGCTTGTCTCCATCAAGCCGATTGACAATCCTTTCAAGCTCTGGGCTTGGCAAAAAGTTCGGGTCCTCTTTCTTGGCCGTGAGGTACATCTGGCGCAAGTCCTTCCATGTGGCCTGGTACTTCTTGCTCCAGTTCATTTCATTTGCGGCATGGGCGGCCAGGACGTCGATGTCCCCCAGCACCTCGTCGAACTGTTTCTTCAGCTCATTGGGGGCTCGATATCGGTTCTTGCTCAGCCATTGGAGCTGTTTCAAGGTCTTTTGCTGGAGCTCGGACATCTCTCTCCTCTCTCGCTGCCGTTCCAGGATTTTTCTTCTGGTTTCCCGCTCCTTCGCTCTTGCCGCCTGATTGCGGATTGCCTGGTCACGTCTGGCCTCTGCGCTGGCCTCCCGCTCCTGCTGAATCTTCTTTCCTGTGCGGTCCCTAAGATACAGCTCCAGGTTTGCCTTTTCTGCAAATGTGCGCAGCGCCCAGTCCATCTGCCGTTCAATGCCCTCCATGGCATCGTCCAGCGATTTGAATTCCTGCCCCACCACGGAGGCAGTGTACTCGGCCAGGGTCATCTTCTCGGCCTTTCCTTCTTCGGCAACCTCCACGATACGCTCCAATATGGTTCTCTCGCTTAGCTCTCCGGGATCAAAGAGCCCTGGAAAGCTCTGGGACAGTTCCACATTCCAACTGTCCGGCGTGGCGTCGCTGGGATTGTTGGTGAGGTATACCCCCGCTGCAAATGCCCGTCTTCGGAAGTCGTTCCAATCGTCAGAGAATTCTCCCTTGACTTTTTCGTTCACGTACACCCGGCCTTTGGCTACTGCCCGTCGGCCTTCTCGGTAGAGGTCATCTGCTTCGACGGTCACCACGCCTTCCTCGTACAACCGATTGAATAGGGCGTTTCGGTCCTCGTAGGTCAGTTCCCCATCACGAATCATTTTATCGGCGTACCGTTCTATGATTTCTCCGGCCATCTGCTTCTTCCCATCCGGGATGGAGAACAGACTCATCATGGTCTGTCGCAAGTCCTTCTTGGCGATTATGGCTTTGCTCTGAGCAACGGGTTTTGTACCCTTTAATGGCTTTTTACCCGTAGCCTTTTTCTTCTTGGCTTGTGCTTCTGTCCCAAGGTTCTCTTCTACTGAGGCACCACCCTGTTCCACCACACTTGTGCTTTGTTCCGTGGTGTCGGCTCCTTGCTCAGCTGCCCGGCGTCTCTTCACTGCCTCCGGCACTGGACCACCGGGTAGATAGATGTTCCCATCGTCTCCTATCTCGGCTTCCATCAGAATATCTTCATCCTCCACCGAGAACTTCTCTTGGCTTTTCTCTTCCTGGCTACTGGCTGCATTCTTGGCTCTCTGCCGCTTCACAGTTTCCGGCATAGGCTGGCCCGGAAGGTAGATGTGCCCGTCATCGCCTATCGCCGCTTCTTCCAGCATCTCTTCATCGTCCACCGAAAACCGCTCCCCAGCCTCTTCTTCCGAGGTCGGCCCGGTGGTTCGCTCGGTGGCCTGGGCGTTCTCCAAACTTGGTTTCGCACTTTCCCGCTCTTGTATCAGCTCCTGGATCGTCTCCTGGTACTGGCTTGCTTGCACCCCAAAGGCGTTGATTCCGGCGTAGGCATCGGCGTAGATTTCCTCCATGATTCGGTAAAACGCCTCATTGATCTGCTCAACTGTTCCATTGGCAGGAATATCAATCACGCCTTGCAGCTTCTGGATGTAGGTGGCCACCACATTGTTGAACTCCGCCTCATCGTACTTCGCCTTGATTCTGGCCTCCGCTTCTCTCACCATGGCCGGGTCTCTTCCCGCATAGACATGGAACTCTTCATGTTTTGCAATCTGGCCCACAGACAGCTTTGCGTGATTGGCCTGTACGATGATCCGCCCGGGCATCTGCACCCCTCGCACTGTGCCCACGCTTCCGTCCGTTTGAGCCACCTTCATGTTTCCCAGCACATAGGTCACGGTTGACCCGGTTCTGGCCTGGACATCCTGGGCCACCTGCACCATCTCGGTGTCCCACAGCTCCTGTGGCATCACCAGGACGTTTGCGGTGTCTGTGCCCCTGGATAGGCCCAGCTGTCGGCTGCTTACTTCTTGTCCCCGAAGATTCGCCGCACGATCATATCGCAGAGCTGCTGTTCTGCTTTGTTCAGAGGTCTGGGCGGCTCCTGCTGGGCCTTCTTCCACGACTCCAGCTTGCTGGCCGGGACCCTCACCATAAACCCGTCCCGGTCCTCCATCAAGTAAATCTCTTCCTGCTGGGGTTCCTGCTCCCGATTCTGGGGCTGCATCTTCTTCTCGTCCATTGACTCCCGCTCCTTCATTCGGATTTTGTGGATTGCTGGCCTCATTATCTGCCCACATGGCCCCCAGTGTCAAGCCCTCAGGCTCCCCGCTCTGGTCCTCCTGGGCGGCCCTGGCGGCTTCCACCGTCTCCCTGGCCTCCTGCACCAGTCGGGCGGTTTGGTCAGCTCCTGCGGTCTCCAGGGGCGTTCCCTGGGCCGTCTGGCTCTGGGCATCCTCCCACATGGCCCCCAGGCGCAGGCCCTCAGGCTCAGCGGCCTGTGTATCCGGTGTGCTGTTCTGTCCATTGGTGTCCACTTGTGTCCACTCTTGGCCTACGTTGTCCTGTTGCGTCTCCTCCGTGGCCGTCTGCTCGGTGGCTCTCCTGGCCTGGTCTCGGCCCTCATACCAGGCGGAACGCATGGCATACTGGCGCTCCACGTCTGCCCAGACGTCCTCGTTTTTCCCCTGGCTCAGGCCGTAGTAGTCGTCCAGGATGTTCAGGGCCTGGCTTGTCTCCTCCGTATTGGTCACACCTCGGAAGTAGTCCACGCCGGACTCTCCCATGTATCCGTCCACGGCGGTGGCGTCAAACCCTCCATTATTGGCTACCTCCTGCCCGGCTCTTCCGGCTCGGACTGCCCCCATTCCTTCCAGGAGACCCGCCGTCAGTGCGCCCATCAGGAAAGAGGTCACCACTTCTTGTGGGCTGACCTGGTACTTCTCGTCCAGGATCAGCGTGGCAAAGGCGGGTTCCAGCACTTCCTGCAGGCCCTCTTCCACGCCCTCTGAGAGCATGTTTGCCCCCAGCTTGATGGCGGCCTGTCCAAAGGCGTTGTCGATTTTCGACACCATCTCCGTGGCCTTTGCCAGCGGCGTGGCGCCCAGCTTGGAGATACCGCCAAGCACATATTGCAATCCCGCTTCGGACGCTCCCACCAGGGTGGCATAGGCCGCCGCCTCGTCCTCGGAATATCCCTGCCGACGCTTCTCTGCGTAGGCATTACCACCTGCGGAGGCGCCCAGGGCGGCGGAGCCAATCCCGCCAGCTACGGCACCCGCCGTGCTTGCGCTCAATCCAGCAGCGCCCAGGGCAGGCCCCGCCACTGCGGACAGTAAGATGGAAGGCGTCATGTTGGAGATACTGGTGCCCATGTCGTAGGCAAAACCCAGGGCCGGGTGCGTATCATAGGCGTCCTGTTGGACCATCTGGGAAACCCGATTTGTCACGGTTTGATTTCTCGCATCACTGTTTCCCAATTGTGCAATGCCGCTTGCAAACTGGTCGATTCCTGCCGGGACCCAGTACAAAGCCTTCCCCGCTGTGCCTAAGTCGTTATACTCAGATTCCGCCACCTTCTGATTCAGCTGGTCCGAAATGCTATCCAAATACCTTTGGGCTCCATCCCAGTCTTCCCTTCCGGCAAAGGCCAGGATTGTGTCCTTCTGGCGTTCTGTAAGGGCATCGGCCCATTTCATGTTAGCGGAAATATCCGTCTCATTGAACCCATGCGGTTCCAGTCCCAGCTTCCCGTATTGGATGGCACGGGCTAGAGAGCGGACCTTCTCGTTCCCGGTCGTGATATCCCCCTTTTCGATGGTGGAATTCAGCCCTCTTTGCACATCTCTTTCAGTGACTGCATTTTGGGCACGGTCCTGTACGCCCTGGCCTTCTAGGTACTTGATGTACTGGCCCAGCTCCCGCTCCTGGTTTTTCAGCGCTCCTGCCTTCTCGGCTGCCTCCTGCTGCCTGGTGCTCATTTGCACCGAGCTGTTCGGGCTATATCCGGTGCTCAGGGCTCTATCCCTCCAAAAGGCCTCCTGCTGCGCTTGTCTCTCCTCTTGGTTGGGTGCGGCCTTGGCCTCCTGCATCTTCCTCTGCTCTTCCAGCCTCCGAAGGTTTTCATTGAGCAGTTCCAGACGGGCATCCCGCTCCGATGACACCCCCATGAAATCCACCTTGACAGGGCCAGAGGGCTGCTTGGATTGCTTGTAGCTCCCCAGGCTCTTTGCTGCACTCTGCACCGTCCCAGAGGTCAGGGTTTGGCCTCCCATCTTTGCAAAGTCTCCAGCGTCCAGCCGCATCCCCGCCAGGTCCCTGGCCGTCTGCTCCGGTTTTGGCTGGTACATGGCACGGCGTCTTTCCTCCTCTTTCCTCTGCTGCTCCTGCTCCAGCATTTGCTGCCGCATCCTCTGGATCGCATCTGCGGCGGTCTGCACGGTCCCGGAGGTCAGGGCCTGGCCCCCCAGAGAGATCATCTCTCTGGGGGAAGGCATAGGGCCTTTGTCGGCGTTGTCCATTTGGAGGCTGGCCCACCGTCTGGCCTTTTCTTCCGCCTCCTGCTGCGCTTTCTCCCGCTCTCTTCTCGTCTGGTTGATGATAGCCTCTCCATACAGACGTTCCTTTGCGGTCAAATTATTTTTCCCAACAAATGGCATATTTCGGCCTCCTTATCTGGTCAGTTGGATAAACCCGCTGTTGTTCTTGTTCTTCAGCGGCGTTACCTTCAGCTTCCCATTCGCATCGACACCGTCTACTCTCACAAGCCCCTTCTTCTTCAAGATTTCCAGATCATCATAGGTGATTTCTCCATACTGTGGTACGCTGACCAGATTCCCCGACCCTCTCGGATTGTAAGTAGGCTTTTTCTGTGTCGTTGTTCCGGTGGATTTTCTTGTTCCGCCCGATCTGTACGAGCGATATGATGCAGCTTGTGCGGCCTGTTTTGCCTGGTAGGCAGCCATCATGGCATTGACGTACTCTTGGGTATATCCCGATTGCTTCAGCAGATCAGAAGACGGCGCACGCCCTGCCTGAAGCATGGCGTCCACCTGGGCCTGGGCCATCTGCTGGGACTGCTGTTTCTGGGCATCTGCTCGCTGCTGCTCGTCCAGGTATTTTTGATACTCAGACTCGTTGGAGTCCTGAAGATTTCCGAGGTAGCTTTGCAGCTTGTTGTAGTTGTCCAGATACTGCTGGTAGGCGAACTCCTTGTCCACGTTGTACTGGCCCAGCTTGTCCTTGTACTCCTGGTAGTCCATCTGCTCCTGGCCGTTGACGGCGTCCAGATAGCTCAAGAGCATGTTATAGTCGTCCAGGTGCTGCTGATATGCGAAGTTTTTATCCTGGTTGTACTGATTCAGGCGGTCCAAGTACTCCTTGTAGCTGATCTGCTGCTGAGTGTTCACCATCCCCAGGTTGTTGGCCAGTTGCTCATATTCTCCCAGGTAACGCTGGTACGCCCGGTCATACAACTCAGGGATTTTGTCACTGAGCTGGGAGGCGTAGTAGTTCCCCGCCTGGGACGCTGCGGTGGCGGCGTAGCTGGAGGTTTGGCCCCCCGAGGCAGCCGCCGCCTGGGCCAGGGCGTTGGCGGTTGCCCGCTCCCCCTCTCTCAGGTACTGCTTCTGGTACTCTCCAAACGCCGGGTCCGTGTCCTTGCTCCATGAGAAGTCGGGCCGGTTCAGTATCTGGTCCAGAAGCTCCTTCTGCAGCTCCTCATAGGGGTTGGTGTAGGTTGGCGCCTCCTGATCCCAGGAGAAATCGGGATACTTGCCGATCTGGTCCAGAATGGCGTCCTGCTCCTCCTCATACTTGTTGTCGTACTCCGGCGCCTCCTCGTCATAGGAGAAGTCGGGGTACTTCCCGATTTGGTCCAAGATATCGTCGATCTTATCCTGGTAGCTTCCAGTAAAGCCGTTGTAGCTGGCTTTGAGCTGGGCATTTGCTTGATTTGCAAGCGCTCTTTGTGCTGGGTTCGATGCTTGATTCGCAGTCTGCTTAAAGCTGGTCGCTGCGATCCCGTATTCCGGTTTTGGGTTCGTCAGCCTCAACTCGTCAGGATCAAAGTCCTTCAGGGTGTCGGTGGCCCGGGCCTTTTTCAAAAAGTCTTCATAAGTATATGCCATGTTCTATCCCTCCATTAGGTGCGGCCTGGGGTGGCGTTATACCCTCCGCTTCCATACCGTTCTCTGGTGATACTGTAAATTCGGCACCTGCCTGTTCCGGTGAGCTTGAGCCGATAGTGGTCCCCACGGCGTGGCACCATGGGCAGCTGGAAGCTGCGCTTGGTGGTGGGGCCAATGGGTTGGCCCATAGGCAGCCAGGTCCCATCGCTGTCCACCTGCACCCAGGCCTGGACCTTCCCCCCTTCCTCCACCTCCAGGCGGATATGGAGACGAAACAACCCCTTTTTGTCCGGGCTTCCATCGGTGAAGTCGGCAAACTCCGCCTCCCACTCCACCGCTTCCTCCTGCTGGGCCCCCTCCAGGGGCTGGACGGCCTCTCCCACCGTCCAGATTTCCCCGGCTTCGTTGAGCAGATACAGAGTCCCGCCGCTGGCGGCAAAGTGTGTGGCATGGGTGTCGTCCTCTCGGTGCCACAGCTTGGTCTGGGTGTCGTACACCAGTAGACTCCACCCCTCACCCTCTCCCTCGGCGGAGAGGTAGTAGTGGAGTCCATCTGTTCCAGCTACCCCCATGCTTTTCGCCAGCCTCCCCAGCTGACGGCTGATGCACTGTGGCAAGCTGCCGGAGTAGGCCATCACTCCGCCCCTGGACAGGTAAAACAGCACTTCCCCCGCCGCTGCCAAGCTCTTGCTGCACCCCTCCATCACCCCAAGGGCCTCAGTGCCCATGACCTGGAAATTGGAGGGCATGGTGCCGTAGACCTTGTAGATGTGATCTTCTTTGAAAAATACGGGATATCCCAGGTAGGATATGCACCCGGTGAAGTTCCCCGCCGAGCCGGTGTCCACGGCGTAGGCGTCAGTGGCCAGGCCGTCAAACACGTTCCAGTTGAAGGGGTCCCCCAGCTTGGAGCAGTAGATGGTGTTGTCCTTGCACCCCCACACCCGGTTCTCGTTTTCACACACATAGTCCAGGTCTGGGACAGTGCGGGTGAGGGTCACCTCCCCCGCTTCCGTGTAGGCCTCGTCCCCCTTCTCCCCGTCCAGGGTGAACGAGTACTCATAAAACACCAGCTTGTCGTCCTGAATGTCCCGGATGATGAGGCTTTTGTTGTTCTCTGCGTGGGTGGTGCATCCAGAGATGGTAATGGCGTCCCCCTTTTTGAAGTAGTCCGTCCAGGTGACCCCCTGGGCCTGGATGGTGTTGGCCTGGGCCTCCTGCCCATAGAGGGTGCCATTTTGGAAGGACAACCCCGCTCCCTTCCAGGTGGACTCCATGGAGCCGAACTGCTGGGTCTGGGTGTTATAGTAGACCTTGTCGGGAAAGATGAGCAGGTAGGAGCCCAGGGCGGCAAAGGTCTTTTCTCCTTCGCTCACATCCCCTTTTCGCTCCCCCTGGTACCAAAATCCCCCCTGCGCCACCCAGCACAGTGTCCCCCGGGCAAAGAGGCCCCCGGGCCGTGTCAGTGTGGCCACCTTCCACCGGGGCGTGCGGCTGGCCAGGAGGGGATAGTCCGCCCCGGTGAGGTTTTTCATCTGGTACACCGCACCGTCCCCCGCTCCATGGGTGTGATCCAGTCCGCCAAATGTGGTCTGGCTGGTTGCAGACATGCCGATATCATAGGCCATAGATGGCAATCTCATGATTCTTCTCCCCCTTTATAGATTGGCATCAAACAAGATTGTTGCCCCTGTGCTCCGCATGGTGCACACGTCATTGGTCACCAGCCCGCTGGTGGTGAAGATGACCCCCACCCCGCCGGGCAGGTTTCTGGTCCCGGCCACAGCCGTGGGGGTATGAGAGGCTCCGTTGTTGAAGATGCCGATGCCCGACAAATTGGTGCCATTTAAGAAGGTCACACTTGGGGCTATGCGCATCTTTACCCCACAGGGGAATATCATTCGGGCAGAGGTGTTGCTGAAGGCAAAGCCATACCCCATAGGGTAGCTGTTGTCTCCCTCCACCGGAACATACTGGTAGCGGTAACAGCGGAGAAGCTCCAAGGGATCAGGCTGCTGGGTCAACTGCCAAGTGCCGTCCTCCCCCTGGATGGCCAGGGTCTGGTGGTCCCCCACCTCCAGCTTGGCTGCGAAGATGCGGCAGGAGGCCGCCCCCTCGCTGATGAGCTGGCACCACAGCTGGGAGGGGCTTCTGGATATGGTGGCAGTGAGGGCGTACACCTGCAAGCCCTTCTTGGAGAGCACCTCTCCCGCCTGTCCAGTTCCATCGTTGAGGCCCAGGTGGTAGCTGCCTGAGAGGATATCCACCGCCATGGACAGGGTCACTGTCTCCCCGGCCAGGGTTCCATAGTCCTCCACAAACTGGCCCAGACCCAGGGTGCCAGAGTTGTTGGTGATCTTGGCGTAGTTCTGGCCCGCCGTCACCTCCCCGGCGGTGGTGTCTCCGCTGGTTTTCCAGCAGTCCAGGGTGTAGGCTGGCTTTGTGATGGGGTAGGAGACCCGCCCCCTCTGGTTGACCGAGAAAAGAGGGTTGACGAGCAGGTTTTGTCTTACGCTCGGCGTGACTTTTACTCCCTGGATGTACACCGGGATGTGGAAGGCGAAGTCGTCCTTGCCCCAGTCGAAGCCGGGGCTGGCCTTCACCACCTTCACCTCGCTTTCCACCTGTTCCAGGGCGTCTTCGGCCCGGGCCTGGAACTCGTAGGCGGTCTGGTAGTTCAGCCCCTCCACGGTGGCGTGGGCCACATAGGTAAAGCCCAATTGTGTCGCCCGGTCCACCGCCGTCCATGCTCCCCACTCCTCCGCTCCCTGGGCCCGGTAGCGGTACTCCACCGTCAGGGTGTTATCAGCCTCGCCAAAGGAGCCGTAATAGCAGGCCCCGGCCACCTCCAGGTCGAAGTGCCCGGATGCATCCGGGGTCCCCTGGCCCAGGGTGCAGGACAGGCGCACATACCCCACCAGCTTCCGCTCCACTGTCTTGGTGCTGGTGTTGCCTCGGCTGTCGGTGGCAGAGACCACGATGGTCCCCGACTCCACCCCCTCCAGGGTGCCGTCCCCGGTGATGGTGTGCCCGCCGCAGGTGATGGACTGTCGGACCAGAGAGGCCCCTTTCACCGCCTGGGCCCCGGTTTTCACCGCCACCTGGGAATGGTACTTCACCAGGT
>NHCFR05603__coassemble_405_pt1 | contig 33948 bp, 28 predicted proteins | sample NHCFR05603__metabat2_high_PE_050 | metagenome-assembled genome bin NHCFR05603 | reverse complement strand
AAAGGGGACGGAAACCTTCCGCCCCCTTTTTTAATAAAATTGATTCTTATTCAAGTATCTCATGCCCCGTCTGGAATTTGTACGATAGCCTACTGCCATCCAGTACCTTTGCGGACTGGATTGGCAGTGAGCTATCGTTCTACTGGGGAGCAGCAAACATCTCAAAAGCCCAAAAGCTCTTGAAATCAGGGCTTTCGGGCAAAAAGAAAGCACCGCAATCCTGATACGCTTTGTATCAAAATTGCGGTGCTTCTTTGGTGGAGGCGAGGGGAGTCGAACCCCTGTCCGAAAACCATTCCACAGGACTTTCTCCGGGTGCAGACGGTTATTTACATTCCCTTCCCACGCCGTGAATCGTCACACTGCGCAGGTTGGTAGAGTCATGATGCGTGGCACGGTCAACTCTTTCCGTACGCACGGGCACCACTAAGATGACGCCCCGGCCGGCTCGTGGTCCTTCCGGCAGGGACGGCCGCATTAAGCAGCGGCGAGAACGACGTTATCGTTGTTCTTTAATTTATAAGTTGCCCATTTTAAGGCGGCTGGGCGCCGCCACCCGCTTATCCTGCTTCCTAGTCCCCGTCGAAACCAGTACGCCCCCATTTCAAGTGAAGAATGAATAATGAAAAATGAAGAATGGGTTGTTGAAAGAACTGGTGTGCTATATTATGATAGCGTCAGGGAGGGAGAAGATGAAAGAAAATTTGTTGAAGACGAAATCTTTGGCGTTCTCAGTACGTATCGTGGGGCTGTACCGATATTTAACCGAACAAAAGAAAGAGTATATCCTTTCCAAGCAAATTCTGCGTTCCGGGACCAGTATCGGGGCCAACATCTACGAGGCAAATTACGGTCAGAGTAAAGTAGATTTTGCGGCAAAGCTGCAAATTGCACTCAAGGAGGCCGCAGAGACAGAATATTGGCTGCTTTTGCTCACCCAGACCAATTATCTGGAGGAGTCCATGGGAAAGTCCCTCAATGAGGATTGCCTGGAACTGAAACAATTACTCATTTCCAGTGTACGAACTGCACGAGATCAGAAATAAAGAATGAAACGAAAAGATGCAGGCCCTGGGAGAATAACACGCCCAAGGGCCTGCATTCTTCATTATTCATTCTTCGTTATTCATTTAAAGGGTCTCGGGCTCGGGATACTCCACGCCGAAGGTCTCCACAGTGACCGCCTTCATGCGCTGGTCCTCCAGGGGCTTGTCGTTGTAGTCCCGCTTGGCGGACACGATGCCGTCGGCCACTTCCATGCCCTCGATGACCTTACCGAAGGCGGCGTAAGCGCCGTCCAGGTGGGGAGCCTTCTCCACCATGATGAAGAACTGGCTTCCGGCGGAGTCAGGCCGCATGGAGCGGGCCATGGACAGCACGCCACGGTCGTGGGCCAGATCGTTCTTGAAACGGTTCTGGGCAAACTCACCCTTGATGGAGTAGCCGGGGCCGCCGATGCCGATGCCCTGGGGGTCGCCGCCCTGAATCATGAAGCCGGGAATGACACGGTGGAAGATCAGGCCGTTGTAGAAGCCCTTCTTCACCAGAGAGATGAAGTTGTTGACGGTGTTGGGAGCCACCTCGGGATACAGCTCGGCCTTCATGATGCCGCCGTTCTCCATTTCAAAGGTGACAATGGGATTTTGAGCCATGGGAACTTCCCCTTTCCGTATATTAATTTAATATGTCATTGGGTTGATACCCTAGGACCTGGCCTTATAGGCAGAGAATATCGAATGGACGAGAGATTTTTCTGTCAGACAAGGCGCTTTTACGAAGTCATACTTTGTGTATGACAAGGGAAAGCAACGCAGTCTGGCGGGAAAAGGTCCGTTCAGGCGATGTTTGATCGCTTATAATGACAGGTCCTCAATAACGTCCGCGGGAGAGTCGATCCATCTCCCGCTTGGCGTCCCGTTTGGCGGCCGCCTCTCGCTTGTCATACAGTTTTTTGCCTCGGGCCACTGCCAGTTCCACCTTCACCCGGGGACCGGAGAGGTAGACCGACAGGGGAATGAGGGAGTACCCGTCCTGCTGGACCTTGGCGTGGAGCTTTAGAATCTCCCGCTTGTGCAGCAGCAGCTTCCGGGTGCGCCGGGGGTCCTTATTAAAGATATTGCCCTGTTCATAGGGGGAGACATGCATCCCGTGGAGGAACATCTCTCCGTCTTTGACGATGCAGAAGGAGTCCTTCAGGTTCACATTTCCCTTGCGGATGGACTTGACCTCCGTGCCGCACAGCTCAATGCCGGCTTCGTATTTGTCTTCAATGAAGTAGTCGTGAAAGGCCTTTCGGTTCGAGGCCAGCTGTTTCACCGATTGCTTTCCCACCCGGGACACCTCCTCTCTGGGCAGGGCAACAGTATACCACGGATTTGCCCACCCTGCAAGGGGGAGAAGGGGGGAGAAAGCGTAAAAAAAGCCCGTTCTGTGCCGGGAATCCTTCCCCTTCCATTGACAAAATTATGGGAGTATGGTTAAGATAGAGGTAACAAGAGAGGAAGATGGCGGGAAGGGGCCGTCGCAGACCTGGAAAGGGGAATGGGTATGAACATTACCGAATTTGCAGCGTTGGCAGGAGTTTCCAAAACAGCGGTCAGCCGATACTTTAACAACGGATACCTCAGCGCCGAGAAGCGAGCCGCCATTGAGGAGGCGGTGCGCCGTACCGGATATTCCCCCAGCGAGGCGGCCCGGGGTCTGCGCACCCGCCGCACCCGGCAGATCGGGGTGGTGCTGCCCCGGCTCAGCGGCGAGAGTACCGCCCGGGTGGTGGACGGTATCAGCCTGGTGCTGGGCGACAAGGGCTACCGGATGCTGTTGGCCAACACCGCCAACCGCCCAGAGCGTGAGGTGGAGTATCTGGACGCCCTGCGCCAGAGCGGGGTGGACGGGGTGATCTTCCTGGCCAGCATTTTCACCCCCGAGCACCGGGCTGTGCTGAAAAGCATGCACATGCCGGTGGTGATTGTGGCCCAGCAGTACGACGGGTACAGCTGCGTCTACCACGACGACCTGGGCGCTGCCCGGGATTTGACCAGTTTGCTCATCCAGCGGGGCAGCCACCCGGCGTACATCGGGGTCACGGCCCAGGACCGGGCCGCCGGCCTGTCTCGTCGGGAAGGCTATGTCCAGGCCATGCGCCAGGCCGGGCTGCCCGTGCGCACCGAGGACATGTGTGTGTCGGGCTTTCGGATGCAGGAGGGCTATGCCCAGGCCAAGGCGTTGATTCAGGCCCGCCGCCCCGACGGCATCTTCTGCGCCACCGATGCCATCGCCATTGGCGCCATGCAGGCCTGCCGGGAGCTGGGGCTCCGGGTGGGCAAAGACGTGCTCATTGCCGGAGTGGGTGACACCACATTGGGTCAAGTCACCGCCACCCCGCTCACCAGCGCCCACCTGCACTACGAGACCAGCGGCCAGGAGGCCGCCCAGCTGCTGCTGCGTCTGCTGCGCAGCCAAGGAGCTGGGGTGCGCAACGTGTGCCTGGGCTACGAGATTATGGAGCGAGCTTCCACCGGTGTTTTGTGAAACCTTGTGGAACTGACAAGATATTGAAGTTGCGTTCTCCCGGTAGAACAATAGATTTCCCCCTAAATTTGTGATATGATAGATTCAACAAGGATGAAACCGATTTCATCCAAAATCGTGAACAAGGGAGAGGAGATTTATGGACTACAGGCAGACAGCAGTGGAAATTCTCAATGCCGTTGGCGGATCGGAAAATGTCGTCAGCGCAGCCCACTGTGCCACCCGGCTTCGTCTGGTAATTGCAGACGACAAGAAGGTGGACAAGAAGACCTTGGAAAACGCCAACGGTGTGAAGGGCGTGTTCCAGGCACAGGGCCAGCTCCAGATCATTCTGGGCACTGGTACAGTAAATAAGGTGTACGCAGAGTTCATTGCGCTGTCCGGCACCGCTGCGGTGAGCAAGGACGAGGCAAAGGCTCAGGGAGCCAAGAAGGGCAATTGGTTCCAGCGTGCCATTAAGACCTTGGGCGACATCTTTGTGCCCATCATCCCCGCCATTGTGGCTTCCGGCTTCCTGATGGGCATCATGGAGTCGCTGAAGTTCATGACCAACAACGGATTCTTGGCTCTGGACACCAGCAGCTCTCTGTTTGTGTTTGCCGATCTGTTTTCCAACGTGGCTTACACCTTCCTGCCCATCCTCATCGCCTTCTCCGCAGCCAAGGTCTTTGGTGGGAACCCCTTCCTGGGCGCGGTGATTGGCATGATTATGCTCCACCCCAACCTGCAAAACGCCTGGACCGTGGCTACGGAAGGCGTGCAAACCTATCAGGAAGTGTTCTTCGGCCTGTACAAGGTACCCCTGGTGGGCTATCAGGGCCACGTGATTCCCGTGATTATCGCTGTGTGGCTGATGTGTACCATTGAAAAGAAGCTACACAAAGTCGTACCCCCCATGTTTGACCTCTTTGTCACCCCGCTGGTGAGCGTGTTTGTCACCGGCTACCTGACTCTGGCCGCCATCGGCCCCGTGTTCACCACTGTGGAGAACTTCGTCATCAACGGCGTGCAGTGGCTCATCGCCATCCCCCTGGGCATCGGCTCCTTTGTCATGGGCGGCCTGTATGCCACCACCGTGGTCTCCGGTATCCACCACATGTACACCATCATTGATCTGGGGCAGTTGGGCCAGTATGGCCTGACCTTCTGGTTGCCCCTGGCCTCGGCGGCCAACGTGGCCCAGGGCGGCGCTGCTCTGGCGGTTGCCCTGAAGACCCGCAACAAGAAACTCAAGTCCATGGCCCTGCCCGCCTCTCTGTCGGCATTCATGGGCATTACAGAACCTGCCATCTTCGGCGTAAATCTCCGCTTCTTGCGGCCCTTCATTGCCGGGTCCATCGGCGGCGCCTGCGGCGCTCTGTACGCCTCCATTGTGGGGCTGGGCGCCACCGGCACCGGCGTCACCGGTATCTTCGGCGTGCTGCTCCACCTGCACCGCCCGGTTCAGTACCTTATCACCATCGGCATTGCCACTGGCGTGGCCTTCGTCCTATCCTGGATGTTCGGCATCAAGGAAGAGGAACCTGACGCCCAGCCGGAACAGGCTGTGGAGCAGGCTCCTGCCTCCGCCCAGCTGGCGGCGGGCCAGGGAGAAGACGCAGTCTGAGCCCTCCCTCTTCCAGGCGCCTCTGGGAAGATTCCCTGGGGCGCCTGGATTTTTGGAAACCGACAACGATAAGCGCTGAATGAGGAGGACCACAATACCATGAGTAATGCATTGCAGCGGGATTTGGAGCGGCTGGTGGCCCGGGTGGAACGGGAAGATGGACCCCAGGCGGCCGCAGACCCCTTCCGCCAGACCTTTCACCTGATGCCCCCGGTGGGGTGGCTCAACGACCCCAACGGCCTGTGCCGATGCGGGGACTGGTACCACGTGTTTTATCAATACGGGCCCTTTGACGTCACCGGAGGGGTGAAGCACTGGGGCCACTATCGCAGCCGGGACCTGCTCCACTGGGAGGCCCTGCCCGTCATGCTCTACCCGGACCAGCCCTGGGACATCCACGGGGTGTACTCCGGCTCCGCCCTGGTGGAGGACGGAACGCTGTATCTCTACTACACCGGAAACGTGAAACACGCCGGAAATTACGACTACATCAAGGCCGGGCGGGGCCACAACACCGCTCTGGCTGTGTCCAAAGACGGGGTGACGGTGGAGTCCAACACCCTGTTGATGGAGAATAAAGACTACCCCGACGGCCTGACCTGCCACGTCCGGGACCCCAAGGTGTGGGCTCAGGACGGGAAATACTACATGGTCCAGGGGGCTCGCACCCTGGACGACCACGGCCAGCTGTTGGTGTTCGAGTCCACGGACAAGTTCAACTGGACCTTCCTCCGGGCCCTGAAGACCCCCAACCACTTCGGCTACATGTGGGAGTGCCCCGACCTGTTCTGTGTGGACGGGCAGTGGTTCCTGGTGTGCTCTCCCCAGGGGGTGCCCCACGAGGAGACCCGGTTCCAGAACGTGTACTCCTGCGGCTATTTCCCTCTCCACGGGGACTTCCGGGGGGAGTATTCCCTGGGCGAGTTTGTGGAGATGGATATGGGCTTTGACTTCTATGCCCCCCAGACCTTCCAGGACGGGGACCGCCGCCTGATGTTCGGCTGGATGGGCATGCCCGACGCCGACTACACCAACCCCACCACCCAGCGCGGCTGGCAGCACTGCCTCACCGTGCCCTGTGAGCTGCGGCGGCAGGGGGACCGGCTGGTGCGCCTGCCCGCCGTGGAGGTCACGGCTCTGCGGGGAGCTGCCATCCCTGCCCATCAGGCCCAGGTCTTTGACCTGGAGGCTATGACAGAGCCCCGCGGGCGGATGGTGTTCCGGGACGCCGCTGTGCTGGAGTGGCAGCCGGGTCTGGTGACCCTCTCCTTCCTGGAGGGGGGAGCGGGACGCACCCTGCGCCGTGTGGCGGTGGACCAGCTCAACGCCCTGCGCATCTTGGGGGACCGCTCCAGCCTGGAAATCTTCCTCAACGACGGCCAGCAGGTGCTGTCCACCCGCTACTATCCCCGGCCGGAGGCCCAAGGCATTGCCATCACAGGCGCTCAGGCCCGGGTGTGGGAGATGGGCGCCATGTCGGTGACCCAAGCTGAAGGTTAAACCGATGACCGGACAAGCGGATGCACTCCTCCATGGGTGCATCCGCTTTTTTAGCAAAATGAGAGGGGAAAGAGGGGGGATTCTGTGGCAAATCACCACTTGTTTTTCGGTTAAGAATGACATATAATACTATGGTTTCATATGAAGGAAAGGAGGGGCGTCGGATGGATACACGTCCCATTGGAGTGTTTGACTCCGGCCTGGGCGGCCTCACCGCCCTGCGGGAGCTGGCCCAACTGATGCCCCAGGAGGATCTGGTGTACTTCGGGGACACCGGACGGGTGCCCTATGGCAGCCGCTCCAAAGAGACCATCATCAAGTACGCCCAGCAGGACGTGGCCTTTTTGAGCACCTTTGACCCCAAGGCCATTGTCATTGCCTGCGGCACCGTGTCCACCACTGCTCTGGACACCCTGCGCCAGCAGTATGCCGTGCCCCTGTACGGGGTGGTGGAGCCCGCCGCCCGGGCCGCGGCCCAGCGCACGAAAAACGGCAAGGTGGGGCTCATCGGCACCCAGGCCACCATCCGCTCCGGGGCCTACGAGCGGGCGCTGGACGCTCTGCGCCCCGGCACCCAGGTGACCGCCCGGGCCTGCCCCCTCTTTGTGCCCCTGGTGGAAAATGGCCGTTTCCACTCTGGCGACATCGTGGTGGAGACGGTGGTGAAGGAGTACCTGGAAGAGGTGAAGGCCCAGGAGGTGGACACCCTCATGTTGGGCTGCACCCACTATCCCTTGCTGCGAGAGGTCATCGGGGCCTGTATGGGCCCTGAGGTGGAGCTGGTGGACGTGGGCGCGGAGTGCGCCCGCTGGGTCATGGGACAGCTCTCCGGCCGGGACCAGCTGGCCCCTCAGGACCGGAAGGGCAGCCACCGCTACTTCGTCAGCGACAGCACCGGGGACTTTGCCGCCCTGGCCTCCATGTTCCTGGGTGAGGACGTCACCGGGGACGTGGAGCAGATTGACATCACCGTGTACTAATGGGAGGACGGGAGCCATGACAGACAATGTGATTATTTCCATCAAAGGCACCCAGGTCAGCGCCGAGGGCGGACCCGACGAGATGGAGCTGGTGACGGCGGGGGTGCTTAACCAGGAGGGAGAGGGACGCTATACCATCTCCTACGAGGAGAGCGAGCTCACCGGACTGGAGGGCACCACCACGGTGGTACGGGTGGACGGCCCCCGGGTGACCCTGCTGCGAGAGGGGAGCATCAACTCCCAGATGGTATTTGAAGAGGGACAGCGCCACCTGTCCATGTACGAGACCCCCTACGGCTCTTTGTCCGTGGGTATCCTCACCCGGCGGATGCGCTCCACCTTGGGCGAGGCCGGGGGAGACCTGGAGATCGACTACGCCATTGAGATCGACCATCTGCTGGCGGGTCAGAACATCTTCCGCATGAACGTGAAAAAGGACCCGTCTATTGCTCAGTGACAGGCGGAGTTAGACTACAAAGGAGAGAATAACGATGGCAAATTTGATTCAGACCGCCCGGGACCAGGTGGCGGAATTGACCCAGAAGGCCTATGAGAAGGCCGCCGCCCAGGGCCTGCTGCCCCAGGGTGAGACCATCCGAGGCACTGTAGAGGTGCCCAAGGACAGCCGAAACGGGGACTTTGCCTCCTCCTTTGCCATGGCGGGGGCCAAGGCATTGAAGATGGCCCCCCGTGCCATTGCCCAGATCATTCTGGACAACCTGGAGCTGGAGGGCACTCTGTTCCAGCGGGCTGAGATTGCTGGCCCCGGCTTTTTGAACTTCTTCTACTCCCCCAACTGGTACCAGCAGGTGCTGGGTGCGGTGGAGGCGGACCCCGCCGGATACGGCTCCAGCGACGTGGGCCACGGCCAGAAGGTGATGGTGGAGTTCGTCTCCGCCAACCCCACCGGCCCCATGCACATGGGCAACGCCCGTGGCGGCGTGCTGGGTGACACCCTGGCCAATGTGCTCTCCCGGGTGGGCTACAACACCTGGAAGGAGTTCTACGTCAACGACGCCGGCAACCAGGTACACAAGTTTGCCCAGTCCATCCACGCCCGGTACATGCAGATCATCCTGGGTGAGGACGGCTACGAGTTCCCCGAGAAGGGATACCAGGGCGAGGACATCAAGGAGCTGGCTCAGGCCTTCTACGCTGTCCACGGCGACAGCTACAAGGACGCCCCCGAGGAGAAGTGGCTGGAAGATATGAGCGCCTTCGGCCTGGAGCGCAACATCCCCAAGATGAAGGCCGACCTGCTCAAGTACGGCATCGAGTACGACCAGTGGTTCCTGGAGTCCGAGCTGCACAACTCCGGCTATGTGGCCCAGACCGTGGACCTGCTGGCTCAGAAGGGCTGGACCTACGAGAAGGACGGCGCTCTGTGGCTGGACACCACCGGACTTTTGAAGGAGAAGTACCTGCGGGAGGGCAGAAGTCAGGAGCAGGTGGATAAGCTGGATTTGAAGGACGACGTGCTGCGCCGGGCCAACGGCTTTTACACCTACTTTGCCGCCGACATCGCCTACCACCGCAACAAGTTTGAAGAGCGTCACTTTGACAAGGTCATCAACGTCTGGGGCGCCGACCACCACGGCCACGTGGCCCGTCTCCAGGCCGCTCTGGACGGCCTGGGCCTGGACGGCTCCAACCGCCTGGTCATCGTGCTCATGCAGCTGGTGAACCTGCTCCAGGACGGCAAGCCCGTGCGGATGTCCAAGCGGACCGGCAAGGCCATCGCCCTCCACGACCTGCTGGACGAGATCAGCGTGGACGCCGCCCGCTACTACTTCAACAACCGGGCCTCCACCAGCCCCCTGGACTTCGACCTGGACCTGGCCGTGCGTCAGGACTCCGACAACCCCGTCTACTACGTCCAGTACGCCCACGCCCGTATCTGCTCCCTCATCGCCAACCTGGCCGCTGAGGGCGTGCAGGTGCCCGCCTGTGCCGACGTGGACGCCGCTCTGCTCTCCACCGAGGAGGAGCGGGGCCTTATCAAGACTCTGGCCCAGTACCCCAACGAGATCGCCCAGGCGGCCCAGCACTACGACCCCAGCCGCATCAACCGCTATCTCACCGGTCTGGCCGGGGACTTCCACCGCTTCTACAACGCCTGCCGCATCAAGGGGGAGGAGCCCCAGGTGCAGGCAGCCCGGCTCAAGCTGGCCCACACCGTGCGACTGGTGCTGGCCAACGGCCTGGGACTGCTGGGCGTGACCGCTCCGGAAAAAATGTAAGTCCCGTTCCGCTTCCGCCCTCCGGCTTGCAACAGGAGGGCGGATTTTTGCGGAGGATTTGAAAAACTGCACAAAAGAACCTTTGGATTTTTATAGATTATGAATATAATATGGAGAAGTTCTAAAGAATCTATTAAGAAATGGAACAACCCCTTGCAAGTTGCGTCCAAAGGGAATAGAGTAGTACAACCGATCGGTGTGGAGACCGATGGGTTGGAGATAGAAGAATGAAAAAGAACGAAGAAAAGGATATGAGGTGTGAACTATGTTGATGATGCTACAGAAATTCTGCGGCGTACTCACCTTGATCTTGGCGGTCTTGTATGCATATCAGGCGTTTTACGTCGTGGTGGGACTGCTGCGCCGGAAGTATCCGGTGTCCGGGCAGGCCAAGACGCTTCACCGATATGCAGTGCTCATCTCCGCCCGTAACGAAGAAGAGGTCATAGGTGAGCTCATTGAAAGCTTGCAACAGCAGGACTATCCCAAGGAACTGCTGGACATTTATGTGATTGCCGATAACTGTACCGACGCCACGGCCCAGGTGGCCCGCCAGGCTGGCGCCCACGTCTATGAGCGCTTCGACCGGGTGCGGGTGGGCAAGGGCTACGCCATGGACTGGTTCTTCCACCGCCTGCAAGAGGAGGGGAAGGGCGACGTCTACGACGGCTACTTTGTCTTTGACGCGGACAACATTGTGGACCCTGCCTTTGTGCGGGAGATGAACAATGTGTTCGATTCCGGCGACTACGCCGCCATCACCAGCTACCGCAACTCCAAGAACTACGCCTCCAACTGGATTTCCGCCGGCTACTCCCTGTGGTTCCTCCGCGAGGCCCGCTTCTTGAACTTCTCCCGGATGCAGATGGGCACGGGCTGCGCCATCTCCGGTACCGGCTTCCTGGTCTCTGCCCAGGTGGTGCGGGAGAACGGCGGCTGGCCCTTCCACCTGCTCACCGAGGACATTCAGTTCTCCATTGACTGCGCCGTCCAGGGCCGCCGCATTGGCTACTGCGACAAGGCTGTGGTGTACGACGAGCAGCCCACCACCTTCCAGCAGTCCTGGACCCAGCGGATGCGCTGGTCCAAGGGCTTCTATCAGGTGGCTGCCCGCTACATAGGTGGACTGTTCCGGGGCTGCTTTACCCAGAAGAAGGGCCGCTTCGCTTGCTATGACATGATGATGACCGTGGCTCCCGGTATGCTGCTGACCATGGGCGTGCTGGGTGTGAACATCTTCATCTTCCTGTCCGCCCTCACCGAGCCCCGCATTGTGGCCACCGAGCTGGTGCAGGATTCCCTGCTCTTTGTCATGGATAACCTGTTCAACTTCTACCTGGTCATGCTCCTCTACGGCGCTGTGACCCTGGCGGTGGAGTGGAAGGCCATCCACGCCAAGCCCGTGCAGAAGGTGATGTACCTGTTTACCTTCCCTCTGTTCATGCTCACCTACGTGCCCATCTCTCTGGCTGCTCTGGTGCGCCGAGTGGAGTGGAAGCCCATTCGCCACAATTCCTCTGCCAGCTTGAAGGCCAAGAATGGCTCTTTGACTTAACTTTTAAAATGACTCCCTGGGGTGTGAGCTCCAGGGAGTTGTTTTTTGAACGTGGATGTCAGGGAGGCCTGGCCTTCTCTTGTTTCACGGCATAGGCTTGCCAGCCTGGTGGGGACGCTTCCCGCTGGGGGTTCCTTTTGCTCGGTCAAAAGGAACCAAAACCCGCTTAGGGCGTTCCCCCCTAAGTACCCCCCTGGGGTACGAGGCTGGCCCTGCGTCAAGACTAGGTTCGGCCCGTCACCCTTGCTGTGGCCCCTGTCGCTGCCACCACACCAGGCCACCTTGGGTAGCTGGCCCTATAACCAGGCGGTTTCCATGGCCGGGCCTACCCTGGAGAAGCGGCGTTCCCGCCGCCGGAATCCAGGCTTTCGTTAGCTGGGAACAGCGGCTCACCAGGACAAGGCCCTGGGGGTAGAAGAATTGTCTGCCAGAGAAGTGGGTGCTTTCTGTAGAATTTCCACGCCATCTATGTGACCCCACCGGGCCAAGGGCCGAAACAAGGAGAACGCAGGGACATCCAGTACCGCGGGGTGGATTCCACAAGGCGGGGGAAGGCCCCGCCTTTGGCGATTCTTTCCCCTCTTTCTCATCGCTGAGAAAGGGGGCCCAGCGGAGCGCGTCTCCCCTCGCCAGGGGAGAAAGGCTGCGCCTGAGAAATGGAAGAAGCACCAGCTTCTTCACCAAAAGGCGTGGGCCAAAGCCCACAGAGATTTTTCCATCTGTGCGCCTTGGGGGCTTGCAATCCAGGCAGGGGTATGGTATACTGCTATCGTAAGTAGGGTAGTTTAGGTAAGAGTGAGGCATCCGCCTCACTCTTTCTTTTCGGACAGAGGAAAGGAGCTGAGTGAACATGGCAAAAGTGACCGACGTGGTGGCCCAGCTGGCGCAGCCCATCGTGGCGCAGGCCGGATGCACCCTGTGGGACGTGGAGTACGTCAAGGAGGCCGGAGAGTGGTTTTTGCGGGTCTACATCGACAAAGAGGGCGGTGTGGACATCAACGACTGCGAGGCGGTGTCCCGACCCCTGTCCGATCTGTTGGACGAGGCCGACCCCATCCAGGGCAGCTACACCTTTGAGGTGTCCTCTGCCGGGCTGGACCGCCCCCTGAAAAAGCCCGAGCACTTTGCTGCCTGCGCCGGACAGCAGGTGGATGTGCGCTTCTACCGCCCCGTGGACGGGCGCAAGGAGTACACCGGTGCCCTGGTGGGCTGCGACGGGGACGGCAACGTCACCGTGGATGACAAGACGTTTGAGAAAAAGGACGTGGCGCAGGTGCGTCTCCACGTCACATTTTAAAGGAGTTCATTGATATGGCCAAGAAAAAGACTGCTGCAAAGAGCATGGAGCTGGACGCCAAGGAATTCTTTGCCGCCATCTCCGACATTGAGAAGGAAAAGGGCATTCCCAAAAGTTACATGATCGACAAGATCACCCAGGCTCTGGTGGCCGCCTACAAGCGGGACCACGCCGGGATCACCGACAACGTGATCGTGGACGCCAACGAAGAGAAGTGCTCGGTGCGCATGTTCGTGAAAAAAGAAGTGGTGGAGGAAGTGACCAACCCCAACACTGAGGTTGCCATCGCCGACGCCCGCCGGGCTCTGCCCCGGGTGGCTCTGGGCGACGTGCTGCGCATTGAGATCAAGCCCAAGAACTTCGGCCGTATCGCCGCTCAGACCGCCCGCCAGGTCATCGTCCAGGGTATGCGGGAGGCGGAGCGCTCCATGATTTTCGACGCCTTCTCCGCCAAGGAGCATGAGATCATCTCCGGTGTGGTCACCCGTGTGGACGCCCGCAACGGCTCTGTGTCCGTGCGCCTGACCTCCGGGTCCGAGTTCACCGACTCCTTCCTCTCCGCCGATGAGCAGGTGCCCGGCGAGGTGGTCAAGGAAGGCGACCGCATCCGTGTGTATGTGGTGGAGGTGCGCCAGGCCAACCGTGGTCCTCAGGTGGTCATCTCCCGCACCCACCCCGGCCTGGTCAAGCGCCTGTTTGAGCTGGAAGTGCCTGAAATCTACGACGGCACCGTGCAGGTCATGTCCATCTCCCGTGAGGCAGGCAGCCGCACCAAGCTGGCCGTGTGGAGCGAGGACGAGAACGTGGACGCCATCGGCGCCTGCGTGGGCCCCAAGGGCCAGCGGGTCAACGCCGTGGTGGAAGAGCTGCGGGGTGAGAAGGTGGACATCATCAAGTATTCCGAGGACCCCGCCGAGTATGTGGCTGCCGCTCTGGCTCCCGCCGAGGTGCTCAGCGTGGTGGAGCTGGAGCCCGGCAAGCGCTGCCGTGTGGTGGTGCCCGACGACCAGCTGTCCCTGGCCATCGGCAAGGAGGGCCAGAACGCCCGCCTGGCTGCTCGCCTCACCGGCCTGAAGATCGACATCCGGCCCGCCAGCGACCCCGAGCCCGCCGAGGAGCTCATGGAGGAGACCGCTGAGGAGCCCGTGGAGGTCGTAGAGGATCAGCCTGAGCAGGCCGAGGAGCTGATGGGCGAGGAGGAGTAAGCCTCCCGCCCCACCGAACATGAATCATTGGGGGTGAAGGAGAATGCCGAAAAAAATACCCATGCGCCAGTGCCTGGGCTGCCGGGAGATGAAGCCCAAGGGCGAGCTCATTCGCGTGGTGCGCTCCCCGGAGGGGGAGATCTCCCTGGACTTCAAGGGAAAGAAGCCGGGACGGGGGGCCTATGTGTGCCCCAACGAGCAGTGCCTGGCCCGGGCCAAGAAGGCCAGGAGCCTGGAGCGGGCCTTTTCCGCCCCCATTGCCCCAGAGGTGTATGAGGCCCTGGAGGAGCAGATGAAGGCGGGTGAGACGCCGTGAGCCAAAAGGCATTGAGACTGCTGGGATTGGCCCTGCGGGGCAGCAACCTGGCGGTGGGTGAGCTCCCTGTGGGGGAGGCCTGCCAGACCCACCGGGCCCGCCTGGTGCTCCACGCCGCTGACGCTGCGGACAACACCGTGCGCCGGGCTTCCCGAGAGGCCCAGCGGGCGGGGGTGGAGCTGGTGGCTCTGCCCTGCACCAAGGAGGAGCTGGGGGCGGCCCTGGGCCGCAACAGCTGCGCCGTGGCGGCGCTCACCGATAAGGGGCTTGCCGCAGCGGTGGCGGCGGACCTGGCCCAGACCAACGGCGACCTGGAGCCCTTGGCCCAGGCCCTGGCAGAGTCCAGCCGTGGAAAACAAACCAAACCTGTGGGGCGTCGTCGCACCCCACGCAATGCGAACTGATGGAGGTGGCCGATTTGAGCCTTACGAAATATAGCGCCCGTGACGTGGCCAAGGATTTTGGGGTACAGCCCAAGGAGATTGTGGGTGTGCTGGCCCAGCACGGGATGAGCAATGTCTCTCCCACCAAGACCCTCACCGACAAGGAACTGACGGTGATTTTTGAGCACCTGACTCAGAACAACCAGGTGGCGTCCATTGAGAGCATCTACGCCGACGTCTACCACGAGAAGAAGCCCGCGGCTCCCGCCGCCAAGGCCCAGGGCAACCAGGCCCAGCAGGCCGCCCCTGCCAAGCAGGGTGAGAAGGAGCCTGCCAAGGCCGTCGAGCACAAGCCCCACAGCCGCACTCCCGAGAAGAAGATTGTGGACACCCGTAAGGGCGGCGGGGTGAACCTGGAGAAGTACGACCAGCGTCTGGAGGACCTGGCTCCCGATAAGGCCAACCGCATGCAGACCGGCAAGCAGAAGTTCCAGAACCGGGGCGGCAAGAACCGTGGCCAGAACTTCGGCAACAAGCGCAAGCAGGAAGAGGCGGAGAAGATGCGCCGCCTCCAGCTGGAGATCGCCAAGAAGACCCCCCTCACCGTGAAGATTCCCGACGAGATCGGGGTGGGCGAGCTGGCCAGCCGCATGAAGAAGACCGGCGCCGAGGTGGTCAAGTGCCTGATGAAGAACGGCATCATGGCCTCTCTGTCCGAGATCATCGACTACGACACCGCCGCCCTCATCGCCATGGAGCTGGGCTGCAAGGTGGAGAAGGAAGTCATTGTCACCATCGAGGAGAAGCTCATTGACGTCTCCGAGGACAAGGAAGAGGACCTGGTGCCCCGCGCCCCCGTGGTGGTGGTCATGGGCCACGTGGACCACGGCAAGACCTCTCTGCTGGACTATATCCGCCACGCCAACGTGGTCTCCGGCGAGGCCGGCGGCATTACCCAGCACATCGGCGCTTACCAGGTGGAGGTCAACGGTAAGCCCATCACCTTCCTGGACACCCCCGGCCACGAGGCCTTTACCGCCATGCGTGCCCGTGGCGCCATGGTCACCGACGTGGCCATCCTGGTGGTGGCCGCCGACGACGGCATCATGCCCCAGACCGTGGAGTCCATCAACCACGCCAAGGCCGCTGAGATTCCCATCATCGTGGCCGTCAACAAGATGGATAAGCCCACTGCCAACCCCGAGCGCATCAAGCAGCAGCTCACCGAGTACGGCCTGGTGGCCGAGGACTGGGGCGGCGACACCATCATCTGCCCCATCTCCGCCAAGACCGGTATGGGCATCGACAACCTGCTGGAGATGGTCACCCTCACCGCCGAGATGCGGGAGCTGAAGGCCAACCCCAACCGTACCGCCCACGGTACCGTCATCGAGGCCCGTCTGGACAAGGGCCGTGGCCCCGTGGCCACTCTGCTGGTGCAGAATGGTACCCTGAAGCAGGGCGACGTCATCATCGCCGGCATGGCCGTGGGCCGTGTGCGTGCCATGACCGACTACAAGGGCAACAAGGTCACCCAGGCCGGTCCCTCCGTGCCTGTGGAGATCATCGGTATGGGCGAAGTGCCCGGCGCCGGTGACGACTTCCACGCCGTGGCCGACGAGCGCATGGCCCGTGAGCTGGTGGCCCAGCGTAAGGAAGAGATGAAGAACGCTACCACCGGCCACGCCAAGCAGAAGGTGTCTCTGGAGGAGCTGTTCAGCCAGATTCAGGCCGGCGAGATGAAGGATTTGAACATCATCGTCAAGGCCGACGTCCAGGGCTCTGCCGAGGCCGTGAAGGCCAGCTTGGAGAAGCTGTCCAACGCAGAGGTGCGGGTGCGTGTCATCCACTGCGCCGTGGGCGCCATCAACGAGTCCGACGTGATGCTGGCCACCACCTCCAACGCCATCATCGTGGGCTTCAACGTGCGTCCTGACAAGAACGCCGCCGACTCCGCCCACCGCAACAACGTGGATATGCGCATGTACCGCGTCATCTACCAGGCCATCGAGGAGATCGAGGCCGCCATGAAGGGTATGCTGGCTCCCAAGTTCAAGGAAGTGGCCCTGGGCGAGGCCGAGGTGCGCCAGGTGTACAAGATCACCGGCGTGGGCATCGTGGCCGGCTGCTACGTCACCGAGGGCAAGGTGGCCCGCAACGCCCAGATTCGTCTGGTGCGCGACGGCATCGTCATCCACGAGGGCGTCATGAACTCCCTGCAGCGGTTCAAGGACTCCGTCAAGGAAGTGGCCCGTGGCTACGAGTGCGGCATCGGCATTGAAAAGTACAGCGACATCAAGGAGGGCGACATCATCGAGGCCTTCCAGATGGAGCAGGTGCAGCAGTAATTACGCTCTATTTTTGTGTGGGGGCGGGCGGCAACTCGCCTGCCCCCACATTCCATATTTCAAACTGGAAGTGGTAATATGAAGCCCAAAGTATACATTGACGGCAAACAGGGCACCACCGGCCTGCAAATCTATGACCGGCTGGCCCAGCGCAGCGACATTGAGCTGCTGCTTATTGACGAGGACAAGCGCAAGGACGTGGAGGAGCGGAAAAAGCTCCTGAACGCCGCCGACCTGGTGTTTTTGTGCCTGCCGGACCAGGCGGCAAAAGAGGCGGTGGCCCTGGTGGACAACCCCAACACCCGCATCATCGACGCCTCCACCGCCCACCGCACCACCCCCGACTGGGACTACGGTTTTGCCGAGCTGTCCGAGAACCACCGGAATAACATCGTCATCTCCAAGCGGGTGGCAAATCCCGGCTGTCACGCCAGCGGCTTCATTGCCTCGGTATACCCCCTGGTGCAGCGGGGCGTGATTCCCGCCCACTTCCCCCTGACCTGTTACTCCCTCACCGGATACTCCGGCGGCGGCAAGAGCATGATCGCCGAGTATGAGCAGGAGGGACGGGAGGCATGCTATGATAGCTGCCGCATCTACGGCCTGACCTTGCAGCACAAGCACCTGCCTGAGATGCAGAAAATCTGTGGCCTGGACCGGGTCCCGGTGTTCGCCCCCGTGGTAGGGGACTACCCCCAGGGCATGGCCACCACGGTGCTGCTGCCCTGGGTGGACGCCAAGCTGGCCCATGAGGCTCTGTGCGAGCACTACGCCGGGCAGGCCCTGGTGAGCGTGGCTCCCCTGGGTGGGGACGCGCCCATGATCTACTCCAATGCCCTCTCCGGAAAGGACACCATGCGTCTGGTGGTGTACGGCCACCAGGGGCAGACCGCCGTCACCGCCGTCTTTGACAACCTGGGCAAGGGTGCGTCCGGGGCTGCGGTGCAGAACATGAACCTGATGCTGGGCTTTGACGAGACCTGTGGTCTGAGCCTGTAACCAAAGGAGGAAAACACTATGGCAAGCAATCGCCTGGGACGTATCAACGAGGAGATTCAGCGGGAGCTGTCCGCTCTCATCCCCACGGTGAAGGACCCCCGGGTCACTGGCCTCATCTCTGTGACCCGTGTGGAGACCACCCCCGACCTGCACTTTGCCAAGGTCTACGTGTCCGTGCTGGACAAGACCGAGGTGTCTGGGGTGATGAAGGGGCTCAAGTCCGCCGGAGGCTACCTGCGCCGGGAACTGAGCCGGACCCTGAACCTGCGCCACACCCCCGAGCTCATCTTCGAGCGGGACGACTCCATCGACCACGGCGCCCACATCCTGGAGATGCTCCGGGACCCCAACGTGGTCAAGCCCGCCAACCCCGCCAACGCCCACATCGTGCTGGACGAGGAGGATTGAGCACATGACCCACCAGGAAGCGGCTCAGTTTCTCACCGAGCACGACAACTATCTCATTTTGACCCATAAGCGCCCCGACGGGGACACCATCGGCTGCGGCGTTGGCCTGTGCCACCTGCTGCGCAAGATGGGCAAGACCGCCTGGCTGCTCCCCAGCTTGGACGCCACCGCCCTGTTCCAGGAGTATCTGGAAGGGGTACAGGCTCCAGAAGGGTACACCCCGGACACCGTGGTGAGCGTGGACGTGGCCACCCTGGGGCTGCTGCCCCCCAATGCCCAGCCCTATGTGGGGCGCATTGACCTGGCCATCGACCACCACCCCTCCCAGGAGTTCTTTGCAAAAGAGACCTGCCTGGAGGCGGACAAGGCCGCCTGCGGCGAGATCCTCTGGGAGATCGCCCAGGACCTGGGTGTGATGGACGAGACCATCGCCACCCCCCTCTATGTGGCCGTGTCCACCGACACCGGGTGCTTTGTCTACGCCAACACCACCCCCCACACCCACCGGGTGGCGGCGGGGCTGATGGAGCAGGGCATTGACTTCAAGCGCCTGAACAAAAAGCACTTCCGCACCAAGTCCGTGGCCCGGATGCGCCTGGAGAGCCTGCTGCTCCAGGGTCTCTACCTGTGCCACGACAACACCGTGGCGGTGGCCACTCTGTCCCTGGACGTGATGGCCAAGGCCGGAGCCACCAACGACGACACCGAGGACATCGCCGCTTTCGTGGGTCAGCTGGAGGGGCTGCGCCACTCCGCCACCATCCGGGAGCTGAAGCCCGGGGAGTGCAAAATCTCCATGCGCACCAATGCCGACTACCTGGACGCCTGCGCCGTGTGCGCCCATCTGGGGGGCGGCGGACACAAGGCTGCCGCTGGCTGTACCGTGATGGGCAGCGTGGAGGAGGCCAAGGCCGCCATTTTGCAGGCCATTGACCAGGAATTAAACCGTAAGTAACCGGGGAGGAACACAGGATGCCCAACGGAATCATCATCATTGACAAGCCACAGGACTGGACATCCATGGATGTGTGCGCCAAGCTTCGGGGGGTGCTGGGAGAGCGGCGGATTGGACACGCCGGGACCCTGGACCCCATGGCCACCGGAGTCCTCCCCGTGTTTGTGGGCCGGGCTACCCGGGGGGTGGAATTTGCCGAGCGGGGGGACAAGGAGTACGTGGCGGGGCTAAAGCTGGGCCGGGTCACCGACACCCAGGACACCAGCGGCAACACCCTGGAAGAGCACCCGGTGGAGGTGACGGGGGAGCAGGTGAAAGCTGTGCTGCCCCGGTTCACCGGGGACATTCTCCAGGTGCCTCCCATGTATTCCGCCATTAAGATCAATGGCAAAAAGCTCTACGAGCTGGCCCGAAAGGGGAGAGAGGTGGAGCGGCCCGCCCGGCCCGTGACCATCCATGCCCTCACCCTGGAGGGGCAGATCGCCCCCGACGAGTTCACCATCCGGGTGAAGTGCTCCAAGGGCACTTACGTGCGCACCCTGTGCCACGACATTGGAGCGGCTCTGGGCTGCGGCGGGTGCATGAGCTCTTTGCGCCGCACCATGGCCTGCGGCTTTGCCCTCCAGGAGGCCCACCCCCTGGCCGAGGTGCTGGCCTGTGAGGACCCGGCGGGGCTGCTGAAACCCACCGACTCCCTCTTTGCCGATTACCCCGCCCTCACCCTGGGCAAGCGGGGGGCGGACCGGGTGCGCCACGGCGCTCAGGTGTGTCAGCCGGAGGCGGAGGACGGCACCTACCGCATTTACGGGCCGGAGGAGGAATTCCTGGCCCTGGGACGGGTGGAGCAGGGGAAGCTCCTCATTGTCAAAAGCTTTTTTCAACCCACTTGAACGGAGAGAGAACCATCATGGCAGAGAAACAACGAGTCATAGCCCTGGGCTTTTTTGACGGGGTACATCGGGGCCACGGGGCGCTGCTGCGCACGGCCCGGGAGCTGGCCGACCAGCGGGGAGCGATTGCCGCCGCCGTCACCTTTGACCACCACCCCCGGGACCTCATCCGGGGTGAGCCCACCCCCCTCATCAACACCCACCAGGAGCGGGCCGTCATTATGAAGCGGTACTACGGCACCGACGAGGTGCTGGTGCTCCCCTTTGACCGGGCCATGATGGAGATGCCCTGGCGGGAATTTGCCACCCACATCCTGTCCGAGCAGATGGGGGCCGTCCACGTGGTGGCGGGCCACGACTACCACTTCGGCTACAAGGGAGAGGGCAACGTGGATCGGCTGCGGGAGATCTGCGGGGAGATGGGCATTGGCTGTACCATCATCCCCCCGGTGCAGATTGACGGCATCACCGTCTCCTCCACCTACATCCGTGGACTTATCTCCCAGGGGGATATGGACCGGGCCTGTGAATTTTTGGGCCACCCCCACCTCATCAGCGGCACCGTGGTCCACGGCAAGCAGCTGGGCCGCACCCTGGGCATTCCCACCGCCAACCTGGTACTGCCCCTCAATGTGCTGGTGCCCGCCTTCGGGGTGTACGCTACCCGGGTACATGTGGCAGGGGAGACCCATCTGGCGGTGACCAACGTGGGGGTGCGCCCTACGGTGGACGACTCCAACCAGGTCACCGTGGAGCCCTGGATTCTGGACTTTGAGGGCGACCTGTACGGCCAGACCATGGAGGTGGAGCTGCACACCCACCTGCGGGGGGAGCGGAAGTTTGACTCCCTGGAGCAGCTCCAGCAGGAAATTTTCCGCAATGCAGACCAGACCCGGGCGTTCTTTGTGGGAGCAGGAAAAGAGTAAATCTAGGTGGAGAAGCGTACTTTTCCATTTTATCGGCAGCCTAGGACCCTAGGCTGTCGATTTTTTGCTCTGGAAATGGGCACTATGCACAAAAACATAGGAAAAAATACCGTTTGGAATGTACAGGTAATTATAAGAAAATTCCTTGCAAATGGGCCTGGAAAGCAGTATACTGGATGGCAGGAAGCGACATTCCGGATTTTTTTGCGGCAAATTTGTTAAAAAAATAACGACAAGTCTGCCGCTGACCTTTTGTAAAGTCGTGTTAAAAATATAACGTTCCACCGCAGTTTGATGGAAATTCGATGAAGAAAAGGTAGTCTGGATGTAAAATTTGATTGCAAGGAGGCAATCCACATGTCATTTGTGAAGTTTGAAAAGCAGGGCAATGTGGCCGTTCTGACCATCGACCGTCCCGAGGCCCTCAACGCCCTGAACTCTCAGGTCCTGTGCGACCTGGACGCCGCCATCTCCCAGGTGGAGGCCGACGACGAGGTCCGTGTTGTGGTGCTCACTGGCGCTGGCCGTTCCTTCGTGGCTGGTGCTGATATCGGCGAGATGGTGAACTTCTCCGCCATCGACGGCAAGAAGTTCGGTGTCCACGGCGGCTCCATCTTCCTGCGTCTGGAGAACCTGTCCAAGCCCGTCATCGCTGCCATCAACGGCTTTGCTCTGGGCGGCGGCTGCGAGCTGGCCATGGCCTGTGACATCCGCATTGCCTCTGAGAAGGCCAAGTTCGGCCAGCCCGAGGTGGGCCTGGGCATCACCCCCGGCTTCGGCGGCACCCAGCGTCTGCCCCGCATCGTGGGCATCTCCAAGGCTATGGAGCTGATCCTCACCGCCAAGGTCATCGGCGCTGCCGAGGCCAAGGAGATCGGCCTGGTCTCCCAGGTGTACGCTCCCGAGGAGCTGATGGACAAGGCCCTGGAGCTGGCCAACGCCATCTGCGCCAACGCCCCCATCGCCGTGTCCGAGTCCAAGCGCTGCATCCGCATGGGCATGCAGACCGACATCGCCACCGGCTCCGCCTTCGAGGCTGAGGCCTTCGGCGTGACCTGCGGCACCGAGGATAAGAACGAGGGCATGGGCGCCTTCCTGGCCAAGCGTGCCGAGAAGAACTTCCAGAACAAGTAAGGGCTCTCAAGAAAGTACCAAGTTCTTCCCCCATGCACTCGTGGGGCCCCGCAAGGCGGGGCGGCGCTAGCGCCGACAAGTGTTTTGGCCTGGGCCAAAACCTTGAAATCGACGGAATTGATTTCCGGCGATTTGAGTGAAATCATGGGGTCCCCGCACGGTGTATCACACCGGGTGGGGCGGGCATGGGCGCCTTCCTGGCCAAGCGTGCCGAGAAGAACTTCCAGAACAAGTAAGCACCTCTTGGAACATAAGCCCTCGGCAGAGTTTCGCCGTCCGCAGACGGCGAAAGGAAATGAAATTCGTATTTTCTGAGGACATGTGCATCAGAAAATACACTTCTCAGCCCGCAAACGTGCGAGCAAGGCGAGTGCGATGCAGCGGGCTGCAATCTCCTCGAGAAAACGCTTGCGTTTTCGAGACTTAGTCGAGAAGAACTTCCAGAACAAGTAAGCTATTTCCCTTATCATATATTAAAACTGGTTATTCCAGTGAGGAGGAACTTATCATGAAGAAAGTTGTAGTTATCGGTGGCGGCACCATGGGTCTGGACATCGCCCAGGTCTTCGCTCGCAAGGGCTTTGACGTGGTTGTCCGTGACATTAAGGACGAGATCATCCAGGCTTCCGAGGCCCGTCTGAACAAGGGTCTGGACAAGCTGGTGGCCAAGGGCAAGATGGACGAGGCTGGCAAGCAGGCCATCCTGGACAAGATGTCCTTCACCACCGACCTGAACGCTGCTGCTGATGCTGACCTGGTGGTTGAGGCCGCCATTGAGAACCTGGAGATCAAGAAGTCCATCTTCGCTGAGCTGGACGCCATCTGCAAGCCCGAGACCATCCTGGCTTCCAACACCTCTTCCATCTCCATCACCGCCATCGCTGCCGCTACCAAGCGTCCCGACCGCTTCATCGGCATGCACTTCTTCAACCCCGCCACCGTCATGAAGCTGGTGGAGGTCATCCGCGGCGCCAACACCTCCGACGAGACCTACAAGGCCATCTATGACCTGTCTGTGGAGATCGGCAAGGAGCCCGTGGAGGTCAACGAGGCCCCCGGTTTCGTGGTCAACAAGATCCTGATCCCCATGATCAACGAGGCCTGCGACCTGCTGTACACCGGCGTTGCCACTGCTGAGGGCATCGACACCGCCATGAAGCTGGGCGCCAACCACCCTATGGGCCCCCTGGCTCTGGGCGACCTGGTTGGTCTGGACGTGTGCCTGGCCATCATGGACACTCTGTACAATGAGACCCACGATCCCAAGTACCGCGCCTCCCTGCTGATGCGCAAGATGGTGCGCGCTGGCCACCTGGGCCGCAAGACCGGCAAGGGCTTCTTTGACTACACCAAGAAATAATTTGCTCCCATCCGGGGGGCGGCAATGCCACCCCCCGGTCTCATACTGATAAGGAGGAAACATTCCATGGATTTCAAACTGTCCAAAGAACAAGAAATGATGCGCAAGCTGTTCCGTGAGTTTGCGGAGAACGAGGTCAAGCCTCTGGCTGCCATGGTGGACGAGGAGGAGATGTTCCCCGAGAACACCGTCAAGAAGATGGCTGAGCTGGGCATGATGGGCATCTACTTCCCCAAGAAGTACGGCGGCGCTGGCGCCGACGTGGTGAGCTACGCCATGGCCGTGGAGGAGCTGTCCAAGGTCTGCGGCACCACCGGTGTTATCGTGTCCGCTCACACCAGCCTGTGCTGCGCTCCCATCTACGAGAACGGCACCGAGGAGCAGAAGATGAAGTATCTGCCCAAGCTGTGCTCCGGTGAGTGGCTGGGCGCCTTCGGTCTGACCGAGCCCGGCGCTGGTACCGACGCTCAGGGTCAGCAGACCACCGCCGTGCTGGATGAGTCCGGTGAGAACTGGATCATCAACGGCTCCAAGATCTTCATCACCAACGCTGGCTTCGCCAACGTGTTCGTCATCTTCGCCGTCACCGGCACCGTGCTGGACAAGCGCGGCCGCAAGAGCAAGGAGATCTCCGCTTTCATCGTGGAGCGCACCGATCCCGGCTTCAAGGTCGGCAAGCACGAGAAGAAGATGGGTATCCGCGGCTCCTCCACCTGCGAGCTGATTTTCGAGGATTGCGTCATTCCCAAGGACCGTCTGCTGGGCAAGCAGGGCAAGGGCTTTGCCATCGCCATGAAGACCCTGGACGGCGGCCGTATCGGCATCGCTGCTCAGGCTCTGGGTCTGGGCGAGGGCGCCGTGGAAGAGGCCATCAACTACACCAAGGAGCGCGTCCAGTTCGGTCGCCGCATTTCCCAGTTCCAGAACACTCAGTTCCAGCTGGCTGAGATGCACACCAAGATGCAGGCCGCTCAGTTCCTGGTCTACTCCGCCGCTGCCAAGAAGCAGGCTGGCGAGAAGTACACCATGGACGCTGCCATGGCCAAGCTCTTCGCTGCTGAGGCTGCCAGCGACGTGACCCGTCGTGCCGTTCAGCTGTTCGGTGGCTACGGCTACACCCGTGATTACCCCGTGGAGCGCATGATGCGTGACGCCAAGATCACCGAGATCTACGAGGGTACTTCCGAGGTTCAGCGTATGGTTATCGCTGCCAACCTGGGCATTAAGTAATTGAGGAGGAAGAGCGCATTATGAAAATCATTGTCTGTGTCAAGCAGGTGCCCGACACCTCCGGCAAGGTTGCTGTGAAGGCTGACGGCACCATGGACCGTGCCGCTATGGCCACCATCTCCAACCCCGATGATATGAACGCTCTGGAGGCCGCCCTCCAGATCAAGGATAAGAACCCCGACACCAAGGTGGTTGTCATCTCCATGGGTCCCCCTCCCACGGAGTCCATGCTGCGTGAGTGCCTGGCTATGGGCGCTGACGAGGCCGTGCTGGTGTCCGCCCGTGAGTTCGGCGGCGCTGATACCTTCGCCACCTCCACCACTCTGACCGCTGCCATCCGCAAGATCGGCGTGGAGAAGGACGACATCGTGTTCTGTGGCCGTCAGGCCATCGACGGTGACACCGCTCAGGTCGGTCCCCAGATCGCTGAGAAGCTGGGCCTGCCCCAGGTCACCTATGTCACCGGCATCGACTACACCGACGGCCAGCTCACCGTTCGCCGCGAGCTGGAGGATGGCTACATGACCATCAAGGTGCAGACCCCCTGCCTGCTGACCTGCATCAAGGAGCTGAACACTCCCCGTTACATGCGTGTGGCTGGCATCATGGATTGCTATTCCAAGCCCTACACCGTGCTGGACTTCAACGCTCTGGTGGACGATCCCATGGTGGAGCTGGAGACTGTCGGCCTGAAGGGCTCTCCCACTCAGGTGTACAAGTCCTTCTCTCCCCCCGTCAAGGGCGCTGGCACCATGCTGGAAGGTGCCGACAAGGCCACCTGCGAGCAGCTGGTGTCCATTCTGGGCGAGAAGCACATCATTTAAGGGAAGGAGCACTGAATTATGGCTTTCAATAGTAAAGACACCGCCGCCTTCAAGGGCGTGTGGGTATTCTGCGAGCAGCGCGACGGCGTCATCCTGAGCACCGGCTACCAGCTGCTCAGCGAGGGCCGCAAGCTGGCCAACGATCTGGGCGTGGAGCTGTGCGGCGTGCTGCTGGGCCACGAGGTCAACGAGACCTACGCCAAGGCTCTGGGCGGCTACGGCGCTGACCGTGTGTACATCTGCGATCACCCCCTGCTGAAGGACTACACCACCGATGCCTACACCAAGGTCATCTGTGACCTGGTGGAGGACAAGAAGCCCGAGATCTTCCTCATCGGCGCTACCAACATCGGCCGTGACCTGGGCCCCCGTGTGGCTGCCCGTCTGAAGACCGGTCTGACCGCTGACTGCACCCACCTGGACGTGGATGTGGAGAAGTATAAGGCCTTCCTGAAGACCACCTCCACCATCGACGTGGACAACACCAAGTTCGAGGAGAACACCAACCTGAAGATGACCCGTCCCGCCTTTGGCGGCCACCTGATGGCCACCATCGTGTGCCCCGACTATCGTCCTCAGATGTCCACCGTGCGTCCCGGCGTCATGCAGACCCAGGCCTACAACGAGGAGACCGCTGCTAAGACCGTCCTGGAGAAGGTGGACGTGCAGCTGACCAAGGAAGACATCCACGTGGACCTGGTGGAGATCGTCAAGTCCGCCAAGAAGGCCGTGGACCTGATTGGCGCCGATGTGGTTGTCTCCGTGGGCCGTGGTATCAGCGCCGACCCCAAGCGTGGTCTGGAGATCGCTGAGGAGCTGGCCAACGTCCTGGGCGGCGTGGTTGGCGCTTCCCGTGCCGTGGTGGACGATGGCTACATCGGTGTGGACCACCAGGTTGGTCAGACCGGTAAGACCGTTCACCCCAAGATCTATGTGGCCCTGGGTATTTCCGGCGCCATTCAGCACGTGTCCGGCATGCAGGACGCTGAGTGCATCATCGCCGTGAACAAGAACGAGAACGCCCCCATCTTCGACGTGGCTACCTACGGCATCACCGGCGACCTGTTCAAGGTCGGCCCCATGCTGGCTGAGGCCATTGCCAAGTACAAGGCTGAGAAGGCCTAAGTTCCGTCTTCCAAGACTGGCTTCCCTCCGGGGAGGCCAGTCTTTTTCTATTTAGGCCACTTTTGGGCCTAAATAGAAAAAGACAATGAAGAATGATAAATGAAAAATGATGAATGCAGGCCCTTTTATGCAGTGCATCGCCAGACATACGCAGATGGGGCAAGCATGGGTAGGGGAGGGGCTTGCCCCTCCCGAATGTGACAGGGCAATGCCAGGGGATCAGCGGGCCGGGCAAGCCCGGCCCCTACGCAGCAAAACCGTTGGAAATACTGGGCATAGAGCAGGGGAAATGCTCGCTTTAGCAGAATAGAAAACTACCAGTTCCGGCCCTGCGTAATTTTGGAAAAAGCCTGGAATCCCTTGTACCACAACGGATTGAGGCTGTTGAAAACTTTGTGGAAGCTGTGGATAACTCTCTGTATAGCGATTGTAAGTGGAGGGCAACTATGGTATCATAAGGAAAATATAGGCGAATACAGGGGGAGGGGATGGAACCATGACAAACTTTTGGGGGACAAAAGAGACTTTGAACTGGACGGTAGACAACCTCATACAGGGAGAGAAGATGGATTCGTTTGGTGATTGCAAAGAGGCGGATATAACGGAGTTGTTCAAACGCTGTTTTGATTTGGCTGACCAGCTGTTTGATCAGACCCTGGTGCAGCGGGAGGTGCACACCGCTGCCTGTGACCGACTCAAGGGTCTCATCGAGAAGATATGTGAGAAACCAGAGCAAACCGCCGCAGCGCCCTACTATCACCTGGCCCGAGGAAATGTGCGGTTTCGTCAAGCCCTGATTTTGAATCGGTGGAAGCCCTTGCCCTATCAAATGTGTCAGGAAGCGAAAACGTGTTTTAAACAGGCCAATGAGGCCAATGATTCTGTGTGCCGCTGGCTGGCTCAACTTATGGCGGCCAAGTGTGAGCGTGAGATGGAAAAATTCCGCTATCACCACAGCAACAGCCCGTCCTTCCAGAGAGGGAAAGGGGCGTTGAACGCATTTGAGCGCATCGTAAAGGAGATTTCTCACGACAACGGGAAGCTGGGGAAAATCACTCTGGATGCTGTCATCAACATGGGGCGCTGCCTGCGCAACCAAATGAAGCATTAGGAGGCGATTCCGTATTTTGCGGCGGTGTGCGAAGAGTTGACACGCTGGTGCGATGACGGTGAGGGAAATAATATCATTGCGCAAATGGAGTTTGTGAAAAAGTATGGGGAAATTGATGCTGGAATCAAGGACAATTTGCACACGGCAGTGGAAGACTTACAACAGGAGCGGAAAAAGGATGATCCACAATATTTGCAGGCTCTGGTAAATTTGGTTTCTTGCCTCACCGATGGACCCAGAGCTTATGCCGAGGCTCAGGAATTGGCATTGCATGTGTTAAAAAATATTCAAAAGGAAAATACAGACATGCAAAACAATCTGGGCAGGCTGTACCGCAAGAGAGGGGATTACCTCAAGGCCAAGGAAGCGCATAGGGTTGTGATGGACAACCAGAGAAGGGCCAGAGAAGAGAATAAAAACTACTTTGTGGACGAGACGGCCTCGCTTAACCGCTACGCCGAGTTGGAACAGGCCAAGTGTTCCATCCGTCTGAAATATTTTGAACAGGCCTTGGAGCAGTTGGAGCGTCTGCTGGGGTTTTATGACAAGGACCCGGAGGTGCTGCTGTGGAAGGGGCTGTGCTATCGAAATCAGGGACAGCTGACCCAAGCGGTGGAGGTACTGAAAGACCTGTGCGACGCAGAGAAGGTAATTCGTCCCGGCACCGTAGGCCTCAAAGCCCGCTATGCGATGGGGACCTGTTATCTGCCGAGCGCCCCGGCCCAGGCCAAGGTGTGGTTTGAGCAAATCGTCCAGGCGGAGCCCAGCGATATCCCCGCTTTGAAAAATTTGGGGTGGTGTCAACAGATGCTGGGGGAATATCAGGAGGCCATTAAAAGCTATCAGGAGGTCCAGAAGAACAACGAGGAGGGCCCCTATCTGCGAAGGGATTTTACATGGATATCCACATGCAACGACTTGGGGCAGTGCTACCTGTATCAGGAGAATGTGGAGCAGGCCTTGGAGCAGTTTAAAAAAGTGGTCGAACAGGAGTCCTCCAATTATATAGCCTTGAGTGGTGCTGCCTGCTGCCTGCGCCGACTCAAGAAGAACGTAGAAAATATCGATGTAGATTTTGTAAAAAAGCTAATTGGCGAGAATGAAACAGAATCCAAGGACTTCAAGGGGATGGCGGTGGCCTTATCCAAAAAAGCCAGGGAAGTGGCACCTAGCAATCCCCATGTGGAGTCCGAGTATGTGCTGTGCCTGCTCAGCGATGCGGAGCATTACAAAGATGAATTAATGGAACAGGTTCTCAACAGTGAGCGGGTATTTCCTCAGGAGCTGTGCGTGGAGGCCCTGGCAAAATTGGCGGAGCATGTGGAAGGTACAAAGTCCAGTCATGTTCCCTTCTGTGCGCTGCGCCCCATGAAATGGGAGGCGGCGGCAGAACAGGTGTCTGCCCTGGTGGACAGCCCAGAGTTTCAAAAGCTGGAGGCAGAACAGCAGGGGAAGCTGCTGGCCTATGTCTACCGCCTCCACGACACTATGGAGCAGATCAAAACGACTCTGCGCCTGAACCGAGAGCAGTTTGGGGAAAACCCGTGCTGGCACTACACCCGGATGGGCACCATGCAAAAGCTGCTCTTGAATCAGGGGAAACAGCAGCCCAGGTTTCGCCTGTCCAACGTGGCGTACATGAATGACTCGGCGGAAGGGGAGTCCTTTGGTAAGTTGTTGGAGCAGTATGGGAGCACCCCGGAGACGTTACAGGCATACGGACTGCTGCCGGGCGGCGAGGCACCCAACGACTCCAGCTTGCGCAACGTCTACCTCACCAGCCTTTGTACTGCGGACGACTATATCTATATGTGGGCCATCTACGCTGACAAGGGTACCGGGTGCAGCTTAACGTTTGACGAGAACTTTTTTGATGTGAAGGATTCCTACCCCCAGGGCTATATTCCCTTTCACGAGGAGAAAAACAGCTATCCCCTCTACCGGATTGTATACCTGACCGATGAGGGGAAATTCAAGGATAGAGGGAGGAAACTCAAAAAATACCTGAGAAAAATAAAGAACATTTTAAAGGATATACAGCAGGAAATGCAGAATATTCCCTTAGTCTATATCACCGCCATGCTGGACCAGGTGCGCTATCTCTTTAAGTATGATGAATATTCCAGTGAGAAAGAAGTGCGGTGCCTGGTGGTGACAAGAAAGCGCGAACTGGCGGCGGGAGAGGGTGACACCCCCTACTTATACACGGAGATCGACAAGGAGGTTCAATTGGATGAGGTGCGCTTTGGCCCCAAAGTATTCAAAAGCCCGGAAAAGGAGGCGTGGATGTACGCCACCGACCGGGTGAAAAAGGTGTCCTACTCCAACCGCCACTACCGATGACACAACGCCCCTGCATCCGTTTTGGACGCAGGGGCGTTGTGGGAGATTCCACCCTTGACGCTTTGGGGGGAACATGGTAAGATAGACACGCTGTATGACTGACGGAAGTGGAGTGACCACGTGGAGTACAGCCGACGCCCATGTGCGCCGTATTGCCGACCGTCTGGGCGCACTCGAAATCAGTGCGCCCTTTTTTTGTTTTTGAGGCGCAGGAAGGAGCATGGAAGATGAAAACAGACATTCAAATTGCCCAGGAGGCCCAGATGCTGCCCATCGGACAGGTGGCGTCCATGGCCGGGATTGACGAGAACCTGCTGGAGTATTACGGCAAGGTGAAGGCCAAGATCGACATCACCCCGTTGCGCAATGTGCCCCGGAAGGGCAAGCTGATTCTGGTCACCGCCATCAACCCCACCCCCGCCGGAGAGGGCAAGACCACCACCTCGGTAGGGTTAGCCGATGCCCTGCGCCGCATGGATAAAAATGTGATGCTTTGCCTCCGGGAGCCCTCCCTGGGCCCCGTGTTCGGTGTGAAGGGCGGCGCTGCCGGCGGCGGCTACGCCCAGGTGGTGCCCATGGAGGACATCAACCTCCACTTCACCGGCGACTTCCACGCCATTGGCGCCGCCAACAACCTGCTGGCCGCTATGCTGGACAACCACATTCAGCAGGGCAACGCCCTGGGCATTGACGTGAAGAAGATCACCTGGCGCCGCTGCGTGGACATGAACGACCGCCAGCTGCGCAACATTGTGGACGGCCTGGGTGGCCGGATGCAGGGTGTGCCCCGGGAGGACGGCTTCGACATCACCGTGGCCAGCGAGATCATGGCTGTGCTGTGCCTGGCCACCGGGCTGTCCGACTTGAAGGAGCGGCTGGGCCGCATAATCGTGGGCTACACCTACGACGACAAGCCCGTCACCGCTGCTGATTTGAAGGCCCAGGGCGCCATGGCCGCCCTCTTGAAGGACGCCATCAAGCCTAACCTGGTGCAGACCCTGGAGCACACCCCCGCTCTGGTCCACGGCGGCCCCTTCGCCAACATCGCCCACGGCTGCAACTCCGTCTCCGCCACCGACACCGCTTTGAAGCTGGCCGACTACGTGGTTACCGAGGCGGGCTTCGGCGCCGACCTGGGCGCTGAGAAGTTCCTGGACATCAAGTGCCGGGCCGCCGGGCTCACCCCCGACGCCGTGGTCATCGTGGCCACCGTCAAGGCTTTGAAGTACAACGGCGGCGTGCCCAAGACCGAGCTGGGGGCGGAAAACCTGGAGGCCCTGGAGCGTGGCCTGCCCAACCTGCTCAAGCATGTGGAGAACATCACCCGTGTGTTCGGCCTGCCCGCCGTGGTGGCCATCAACCGCTTTGCCAACGACACCGAGGCCGAGCTGAACCTCATCCGCACCCGCTGCCAGGAGCTGGGGGTCAATGTGGCCCTGTCCGAGGTGTGGGGCAAGGGCGGCGAGGGCGGCCTGGAGCTGGCTGAGGAAGTGCTGCGCCTGTGCGACCAGCCCCAGGACTTCCACTACGCCTACGACCTGGACCTGCCCTTGAAGGACAAGATTCAGGCCATTGTGGAGAAGGTGTACGGCGGCGCTGGCGTGCACTACACCGCCGCCGCTGCCAAGGAGCTGGCCCGTCTGGAGGCCATGGGCTTTGACAAGCTGCCTGTGTGCATGGCCAAGACTCAGTACTCCCTGTCCGATGACGCCACCCAGCTGGGACGGCCCGAGGGCTTCACCATCACCGTGTCCAAGGTGAAGGTGTCCGCCGGCGCTGGCTTCGTGGTGGTGCAGACCGGCGACATCATGACCATGCCCGGCCTGCCCAAGGTGCCCGCCGCCGAGAAGATCGACGTGGACGAAAACGGCGTCATCTCCGGCCTGTTCTGATTTTTGAAAGTTGAACTATCTGCGATAATAGCTATTGCAAATAACATACAAAATATGTAAAATGCTAAGGGGGTGTATGTTCATAATGGTTACAGATATTATCACTGCTTTAGGAACGGTGGCTACCACAGCTTCAGTTGCTTCTGGATTTGCTATATACAGATTGCAAAAGAGAGACGAGTATTTATCAGAAGTTCGAGGGCATTACAGCGGTTGAGTTGTAATATGGAGGAACTGGACTCGCTATTGAATTATGAGTTTGCCTATGAACTAGCTTCTGCCCTGGTATTTGCTGAAGCAACGCAGTATTCTTTAGAAAGAGTTTTTCAAATTTGCAACGAGTGTATACTTGGGAATATTAAAAAAGAGATAGCTAAGAAACGAGTGCGAGGCTTTGGGCGTTTTTAGGGTGTTTTTTCAGGATAAGATTGTAAATAGATATACTAATCTGATGGCAGAAATAAGACAAGTATCCGTTATATTTTATCCAGACTATAAGGGCCTGTACAGGTTTTCAAAAGCGTGTGCCCAAATGATGAGTAACGTATTCCAAAACAATAAAAGCATGCTATTAGACGAAGACGTATTGTCAGTAAGCGATTTGTCAAGGGTTTTTCCCCCTGAAAAGCACACATTTTGAAAGAGAGGGGCTTAAGCCCCTCTTGGCCACCATAAAGCACTGAAGCTGGTAGCACCGAAGCCGGTCCCTTGACGGCTCCCAGCTTCGGTGCTACCAGCAGGACGTGGGCCCGCTGGAGCGTCCCCCTCGGAGAGCGCACGGCTGCCGTCAGGCAGTACCTCCGCCCGCTTGCGGGTGGTGAGTAAGTGCGCCCTAGGTATAATTACTTTCTGGCCAGGGACAACTTGAAAGCGATTTCCTTTATGTGTTATAATTAAGAACAAACAGGGCAACAAATCAGAAGTTGTGGAGGCGGCCATTTATGAAAAATAAAATTTTCAAATATATTGGATTGGAAGTTCTTTTATTGCTTGCTTTGATGCTATGTGGAACTATTGTTGTAAAAATATTCAATGTTGCGCTGAAATTGCAGTTTGAAAGCATAGGGACTACAGGGTTTATCGCAGGATTATGCGCTTGGCTTATATTGTTGATTGGCTGGGGCATAAAAGCAGCTAAAGCAAAAAGGAACAAGTAACTTCCCATTTGTCGGGGGGCCGAATAAGATGGGGCATGGCGCTTCCCGTAGCGCCATGCCCCGTTGCATATATGACTCCTTTCCCTCTGCTGGTTATCACTTTTGCCACAAATGAACCGTCAGCCGATGTAATGTAGTAGGTAGCGTAAACCACCCTTTATACAGTAACTCCCAGGATTAATTGTGGATGAAATGATATTAAAGGATCCGTGGGATTCATATGAACATTTTCAGAAAGAGTTGCTAGATAACCTTGTGTCTTTGGTGGAAAGCGGGAGAAGGAAACACTTTCAAAAAAATATAAATTGTTTGCGAGAACTTGTGGATATAATTGTTTCTGGACATATCGAATTGACTGCAAAAGAATGGCGTAACTTAGCGAACAGCAATCGGAAAATATCGCTAAAACCGTATAATTCTACGGAGACAATAACAGCAGATTTACGAGAAGCAGAAAAGTGCTTTCGTAGTGTGATGGACCACGATACCAGTATGCGATATGCATCCCTTGTACAGACGATTGAAGATTCCAACAAGTCACCCAAGTAATCAGAAAAACGAGATCAGACATCCTACTCTGAACCGCTCCCCGTCAAGAGGACAGTGAAAAAATATAAAGTTTTCCCGGCCAGC
>NHCFR05603__coassemble_391_pt1 | contig 35658 bp, 31 predicted proteins | sample NHCFR05603__metabat2_high_PE_050 | metagenome-assembled genome bin NHCFR05603 | reverse complement strand
CGCCCAGCTCCTCCTCGATGCGGAGCAGCTGATTGTACTTGGCAACACGGTCGGTGCGGCTGGGAGCGCCGGTCTTGATCTGGCCAGCGTTGAGAGCCACGGAGATGTCAGCGATGGTGGTGTCCTCGGTCTCGCCGGAACGGTGAGAGACGACGGCGGTGTAGCCAGCGCGGTTAGCCATCTGGATGGCGTCCAGGGTCTCGGTCAGGGTGCCGATCTGGTTGACCTTGATCAGGATGGCGTTGGCAACCTTCTTCTCAATGCCGGTGGACAGACGGGACACGTTGGTCACGAACAGGTCGTCGCCAACCAGCTGGACGCGGTCGCCGATGGCCTTGGTGAGCATGCCCCAGCCTTCCCAGTCGTTCTCGCCCATGCCGTCTTCCAGGGAGATGATGGGGTAGTTGTCGGCGAACTTCTTCCACATGTTGACCATCTGCTGCTTGGTCATGGTCTTCTTGGCCTTGGGCAGGTCGTAGCAGCCGGTCTCCTCGTTGTACCACTCGGACACGGCGGCGTCGATGGCGATCATGAAGTCCTCGCCGGGCTTGTAGCCGGCCTTCTCGATGGCCTGGACGATCACCTTCAGAGCGTCCTCGTCCTTCTTCAGGTTGGGAGCGTAGCCGCCCTCGTCACCCACGCCAGCGGCGGGAGTGCCATTCTCCTTCAGAACGGTCTTCAGGGTGTGGAACACCTCGGCGCAGCGGCGCAGAGCCTCACGGAAGGAGGGAGCGGAGACGGGCATGATCATGAACTCCTGGATGTCCACGTTGTTGGTGGCGTGAGCGCCGCCGTTGAGGATGTTCATCATGGGCATGGGCAGGATCTTGGCGTTCACGCCGCCAATGTAGTTGTACAGGCTGGTGCCCAGGGACTGAGCAGCGGCCTTGGCGCAGGCCAGAGAAGCGCCCAGGATGGCGTTGGCGCCCAGACGGGTCTTGTTGGGGGTGCCGTCCAGGTCGATCATGGTCTTATCAATGGCGGGCTGATCCAGAACGTTCATGCCGATCAGAGCCTCAGCAATCTCGGTGTTGACGTTGGCAACAGCCTTCTCCACACCCTTGCCCATGTAGCGGCTCTTGTCGCCGTCACGCAGCTCGCAGGCCTCGTAGATACCAGTGGAAGCGCCGGAGGGCACAGCAGCACGGCCCACGGTGCCGTCGTCCAGGGTCACCTCAACCTCAACGGTGGGGTTGCCGCGGGAGTCCAGAATTTCGCGAGCGACGACGTCAACGATTTCGATCATGTTTTTCATGGGAATCAATCTCCTTTCAAATCGTAGAGAATGTTATCTTCAGGCGGACAGGTCCAGGCGGGCCTGTCCGCCGGATAACCACAAAAGTGGTGCTTAGTGGACGATCAGGGTCTCACCAGTCATCTCAGCGGGCTTTTCCAGGCCCATGAGGTCCAGCATGGTGGGAGCCAGGTCGGCCAGGCGGCCGTCACGCAGCTTCACGTCCGCACCCACCAGGCAGCAGGGCACCAGGTTGGTGGTGTGGGCGGTGAAGGGGGTGCCGTCCTCGGACAGCATGTGCTCGGCGTTGCCGTGGTCGGCGGTGATGATGGACACGCCGCCCATGGCAGCAGTGGCAGCCACAACCTTGGCCACGCCAGTGTCCACGGCCTCGGCGGCCTTTACAGCGGCGTCAAACACGCCGGTGTGGCCCACCATGTCGCAGTTGGCGTAGTTGAGGATGATGACATCATACTTGCCGCTCTCGATGCGCTTGACGCACTCCTCGGTGACTTCGGCAGCGCTCATCTCGGGCTGCAGGTCGTAGGTAGCAACCTTGGGGGAGGGGATCAGGCAGCGATCCTCGCCGGGGAAGGTCTGCTCCACGCCGCCGTTGAAGAAGAAGGTGACGTGAGCGTACTTCTCGGTCTCAGCAATGCGCAGCTGGGTGCGGCCCATGCGGGAGATATACTCACCGAAGATGTTGGACAGCTTCTCACGGGGGTAGGCCACCACCACGTTGGGCATGGTGGCGTCATACTCGGTGGTGCACACATACTGCACGTGGAAGAAGCCCTTCTTGCGCTCAAAGCCGGTGAACTCGGGGTCCACGAAGCTGCGAGTGATCTCGCGAGCGCGGTCAGGACGGTAGTTGTAGAAGATGATGGAGTCGCCCTCGCCGATCTCGGCGCCCTTGGTGCACACCACGGGCTCCATGAACTCGTCGGTGACGCCCTTGTCATAGGACTCCTGCACAGCCTGAGCGGCATCGGCGCAGAAGGGAGCCTCACCGTAGACCATGGCCTGATAGGCGCGCTCCACGCGCTCCCAGCGGTTGTCACGGTCCATGGCGTAGAAGCGGCCCATGACGGTGGCGATCTGGCCTACGCCCAGCTCCTTCATCTTGGCCTGGAGCTGCTCGACGTAGCTCTTGCCGGAGGAGGGGGGCACGTCACGACCGTCCAGGAAGCAGTGGACGTAGACACGGGTCAGGCCACGCTCCTTGGCCATCTTCAGCAGAGCGAAGAGGTGGGTGATGTGGGAGTGCACGCCGCCGTCGCTGAGCAGGCCGTACAGGTGCAGGGCAGTGCCCTTCTCCTTGCAGGCGTCCATGGCACCCACATAGGCAGCGTTCTGGAAGAAGGTACCCTTCTCGATGTCCAGAGAGATGCGGGGCAGGTCCTGGAACACCACGCGGCCAGCGCCGATGTTGGTGTGGCCCACCTCGCTGTTACCCATCTGGCCGTCGGGCAGACCCACGTCCAGGCCGGAGGCGGACAGGCAGCAACGGGGATTCTCAGCGAAAATCTTGTCCAGATTGGGGGTCTTGGCAGCGGCAATGGCGTTGTCGCCGGGCTTGCAGTCTCCAGCGGGCAGACCAAAGCCGTCCATGATGATGAGAGTAGTAGGAGTTTTCATTACAAAGCCTCACTATTTCAAATTGTTTGGCAATGCGTCTTTTTACGTGATGTCACGCTCGGATTGGACGCATGGCCGGGCCTCTAAGTCCGCCGACTCCGGGCAAACCCGGTGCGGTCAGTGCGCCGCCCCTGGGCTTTGCCCATCCGCTCTGGGCTTAGCGACCCTATGCGTCTATCCTTACGCTTCCTGGTTAGCAGCGTTGATGATAGCCATGAAGTCGTCGGGCTTCAGGGCAGCGCCGCCGATGAGGCCGCCGTCGATGTCGGGCTGAGCCAGCAGCTCAGCGGCATTCTTGGCGTTCATGGAGCCACCGTACTGGATGGTGACGGCACGGGCCACGCGGGCGCCGTACAACTTGCGGATCACGCCGCGGATGTGGGAGCACACAGCGCCAGCCTGCTCGGCAGTGGCGGTCTTGCCGGTGCCGATGGCCCAGATGGGCTCGTAGGCGATGACCACGCGGCGGACCTGGCTCTCAGTCAGGCCAGCCAGAGCGATCTTCACCTGGTAGGTGATCAGCTCCTCGGTGACGTCCAGCTCGCGCTGCTCCAGGCTCTCGCCCACGCACACGATGGGACGCAGACCGGCCTCCAGGGCGGCGTGGACCTTCTTGTTGACGGTCAGGTCGGTCTCGTTGTAGTACTGACGGCGCTCGGAGTGGCCGATGATGACGTACTTGGCGCCCACTTCCTTGAGCATCTCCACGGTGACCTCACCAGTGAAAGCACCGGAGGCCTCGTAGTGGCAGTTCTCGCCGCCGATGGCCAGACGGGTGTCCTTGAACAGCTTCACGGCGCCGGGGATGTTCACAGCGGGAACACACAGCACCACTTCGCACCACTTGTGCTTGCCCAGCTGGGGCTTGATGGCCTCGGCATAGGCGCGGGTCTCGGACAGGGTCTTGTTCATCTTCCAGTTGCCGGCGATGATGGTCTTACGATATTTCAGGTTCATAAGATTGAGTCGTCCTTTCTGTATAGGGGTCGAGCATATTGTCACGCTCGGATTGGACGCATGGCCGGGCCACTAAGCCCGCCGACTCCGGGCAAACCCAGGACGGAAGGTGCACCGTCCTTGGGCTTTGCCCATCCGCTCTGGGTTTAGCTCCCCTATGCGTCTATCCTCAACGCTTCGTTAATTACTTGTCCAGCAGGCAAGCCACACCGGGCAGCTCCTTGCCTTCCAGGAACTCCAGGGAGGCGCCGCCGCCGGTGGAGATGTGGGTCATCTTGTCAGCGAAGCCCAGCTGAGCCACAGCAGCAGCGGAGTCGCCGCCGCCCACGATGGTGATGGCGTTGGTCTCGGCCAGAGCCTTAGCCAGAGCGCGGGTGCCCTCAGCAAAAGCGGGGAACTCGAACACGCCCATGGGGCCGTTCCAGATCACGGTGCCAGCGTCCTTCACGGCGTCGGAGAACAGAGCGATGGTCTTGGGGCCGATGTCCATGCCCATGCGGTCGTCGGGAATGGCCATGGTGTCCACCAGCTCGGGAGTGGCGTCAGCGGAGAACTCAGCAGCGCACAGAGTGTCCACGGGCAGCAGGAACTTCACGCCCTTCTCCTTGGCCTTGGCCATCATCTCCTTGCAGTAGTCCAGACGGTCCTCCTCCAGCAGGGAGGTGCCCACGGTGCCGCCCATAGCCTTGATGAAGGTGTAGGCCATGCCGCCGCCGATGATGATGGTGTCAGCGATGTCCAGCAGGTTGTTGATGACGCCGATCTTGGAAGAGACCTTGGCGCCGCCCAAAATGGCAACCAGAGGACGCTTGGGGTTGGCCAGAGCGCCACCCATGATCTCCAGCTCCTTCTCGATCAGGAAGCCGGACACGGCGGGCAGGTAAGCGGCCACGCCAGCGGTGGAGGCGTGAGCGCGGTGCACGGTGCCGAAAGCGTCGGACACATACACCTCGGCCATATCAGCCAGAGCCTTAGCGAACTCAGGATCGTTCTTCTCCTCGCGGATGTCGAAGCGGAGGTTCTCCAGCAGCATGATCTGACCGGGCTGGAGAGCAGCGGCCTTGGCCTTGGCGTCCTCACCGATGGTGTCGTTGGCGAAGATGACCTCGCAGCCCAGCAGCTCGCTCAGGCGCTTGGCAACAGGAGCCAGAGTCAGGGACTCCTTCCGCTCGCCCTTGGGCTTGCCCAGGTGAGAGCAGGCGATGACAGCAGCGCCCTGCTCCAGCAGGTACTTCAGAGTGGGCAGAGCAGCCACGATACGCTTGTCGTCAGTAATGGCACCGGTGGCCTTGTCCTGGGGGACGTTGAAGTCGCAGCGGCACAGCACCTTTTTGCCCTTTACATCCAGATCCTTGACAGTCTTTTTGTTGTAGTTCATGTTCAGGCTCCTTTCAAAGTAACAGGGAAAATATTACCTTAATGGTATATAAAATTGGGTTGCAGGGTGGGGAACACCCTGCGCTTTCGCAATCCCATTGCGAACAAAAATCATCCGTCCTCAGCCATACTGCCTGTCCCAGACAGACCAGGGAAGCCTTGCTGTTTCAAGGCCTCGTAGGTGAGGATGGCCACCGAGTTGGACAGGTTCAGGCTTCTGGCATCCTCCCGCATGGGGATGCGGATGCAGCGGTCCCGGTAGCGCTCCCGCAGCCACTGGGGCAGTCCGGCGGTCTCTTTGCCGAAAAACAGCCAACAACCGTCGGAAAAGGACACATCAGAGTAGTCCCGGGGCGCTTTTGTGGTGGCCAGCCACAGCTCGGGCTGGGGATGTTGGGAGAAAAAGTCGTCCAAATCGCGGTATACCGTCAACTCCACCATAGGCCAGTAATCCAGTCCGGCCCGGCGCACGGCTTTTTCACTGATGTCGAATCCCAGAGGTTCGATCAAATGCAAATGGCAGCGGGTGGCTGCACAAGTGCGAGCGATATTTCCGCAATTCTGTGGAATTTCAGGTTCCACCAAAACAATATTGACCATAATCTCCTCCTTCAACCATGGACATTATATTCGTTTATGAACCAAATTACAAGAGAAAAAATGGGGAAAACAGCAAAAAAAATAACTTTTTTTCGAGCCAAAGAAAAAACTATGAAAATCGCATAAAATAGTGGATTTTTTAACAATACATATTTTAACTATTGATAAAATTTAACAAAAATATAGATTTTACATTTTGCAAGATGTTTACTGAAAATGGAAAGTGAAAAATTTTGTGCTGATAGGGAACTTTTTGCCCCCCTCATGCGTCCAAGTGTACGGCGAGGACAGGGAGGTCTGACCCGCCGGAGAATATAAGAAAACATATAAAGTAAGGAGAACTGCAACATGTTGAAGAAGATCGTGACGCTTGCCATGGCCGCCATGATGGCCGTCGCCCTGGTTGCCTGCGGCAACACCGCCAGCCAGCCCACCGCCACTCCCGAGCCCGTGGACCTGGCCGCCTTTGCGGAGAAGTACGTCTCCGAGCAGCTGATGCCCCCCCTGCTGGACACCAACGAGGACATGGGCAAGCAGATTCTGGACACCAGCTACGCTGGCCTGAGCGACCTGGACCTGGAGCAGTGCCTGCCCTACGTGTCCATGATGAGCATCAACAACAGCGAGATGGTGCTGGTGCAGACCAAGAGTGCCGATGACGTTGCCAAGGTCAAGGAGATTTTCCAGGCTCGCATCGACAATATGCTCAACGGCGGTACTTTCTACCCCGAGACCATTGAGATCTGGCAGAACAACGCTGAGATCGTAGAGAATGGCAACTATGTGGCCCTGGTGGTGAGCACCGACAAGGACGCCATCGTAGAGGCTTACAACGCCCTGTTTGCCTAAAAAATTTCTGGTGAATGGCCCGGTTGAGCCATCACAATTTGAGCAATCGGCTGAATTTTTGCCAGGCCCACACGGGGTGTTGCATTTGGCAACACTCCGTGTTACTTTAATAAGAGCAATTTGTCAACTGAGGTGACTGCCGTGGTATTCTCTACCCCATATTTTCTCTTTTTATATTTGCCCATGGTGCTCCTTCTGTACTATATTTCCCCGCTGAAGTGGCGGAATCTGGTGCTGATGGTGGTCAACCTGATCTTTTACGGCTGGGGCGAGCCGGTGTATATCATCATCATGCTCATTTCCATCGCTGCCAACTATGCCTTTGGCCTGGTGGTGACCTGGTGTAAACGCAGGGAAGACCAGCGGGGGGCCAAGATCGCTGTGGCTCTGTCGGTGGTGTTCAACCTGGCGCTGCTGGGCTTTTTCAAGTACTGGGACTTCCTGGCCAAGTCGCTGGCGGGATTGGGCCTGGACATCATGCCCCAGTTTGGGCTGGAGCTGCCCATCGGCATCTCCTTCTACACCTTCCAGACCATGAGCTATACCATCGACGTATACCGGGGGGACTCCCGGGTGCAGAAGAACATCATCACCTTCGGTACCTTCGTCACCCTCTTTCCCCAGCTCATTGCCGGCCCCATCCTTCAGTATAAGGACCTGGATGCCCAGCTGGAGCACCGGGACCACACGGTAGAGCGGTTTGCCCTGGGCGTGCAGCGGTTCTGCGTGGGCCTGGCCAAAAAGGTGCTGCTGGCCAACAACCTGGGCAAGCTGTGGGACGTGTATCTGGCCACGCCGGGGGCGGAGCTGACCACCCTGGGGGCCTGGCTGGGCATTGTGGCCTTCTCCCTCCAGCTGTACTTTGACTTCTCCGGCTATTCGGACATGGCCATCGGCCTGGGCCGGATGCTGGGCTTTGAGTTCATGGAGAACTTCAACTACCCCTATATCTCCAAGTCCGCCACCGAATTCTGGCGGCGGTGGCACATCTCCCTGGGCAACTGGTTCCGGGATTATCTCTATATCCCCCTGGGCGGCAACCGGGTGGGCAAGGGCCGATTGATGTTCAACCTGCTCATCGTGTGGGCCGCCACCGGCATCTGGCACGGGGCCAGCTGGAACTTCCTCATCTGGGGCCTGTACTACTGCTTCTTTGTGGTGCTGGAAAAGCTGTGGCTGGGCAAGTACCTGAAAAAAGCCCCCGCCGCACTGGCGCACCTCTACGGTATCTTCATCGTGGTGGTGGGCTGGGCCATCTTCGCCGTGGAGGACTTCACCGCCATGGGCCTCTACCTCAAGGCCATGTTCGGCATTGGCGTGAGTCTGGTGAATGGGGATGCCCTGTACTACCTCTTCAATTACCTGCCCATGCTGATCGTTGCCTGTGTGGCCGCCACCCCCTTGGCCGCCAAGGTGTGGCACAAGATTCCCGCCAAGGTGTGGAAGCCCGCCTTGCCGGTACTGGTGTGTCTGGCTCTGGTGGTGGCCACCGCCTATCTGGTGGACGGCACCTACAACCCCTTCCTCTATTTCCGATTCTAAGGAGGTGAACCGCTGTGAGTAAAAAGTATGCTGTATTCATTACCGCTCTCTTCTGCGTGTTCATCTTTGGCTTTGGGGCCGCGCTACTGATTTCCCCGGACCGGGACTTCTCTGAGCAGGAGAACCGCTATCTGGCCAAGTTCGAGGCCCCCACGCTGTCCACCTTGAAGTCCGGCGAGTTTATGAAGGACTTTGAGCAGTACGTCATCGACCAGTTCCCCCTGCGGGACGGCTGGATTCAGCTCAAGGCCTGGTGCGAGCGGCTGGTGGGCAAGCAGGAGAACAACGGGGTCTACCTGGGCACCGACGACGGCCAGACCCTCTTTGCCCAGTACACCAAGCCCTCGGCGGAGGACCTTTCCAAGCGGGTGGGCTACGTCAACCAGTTGGGGGCCAATGTAGAGGTGCCCGTGTACTTCGCCCTCATCCCTGACAAGAGCTATGTGTGGGCCGACCGGCTGCCGGATCGGGCACCTCTGGTGGACGATGGGTCTACCATTCAGGAGTCCATGGACCTCACCGGGGAGGACGTGACTTACATTGACCTGCGGGATGCCCTCAGCGGGGACGATGTGTTCTACCGCACCGACCACCACTGGAGTCTCTTCGGAGCCTTCCAGGGCTATGAGGCCCTGACCCAGGCTATGGGTGTGGAGGCGGTGACCCCGGAAGGGGAGCCCACTAAGGTGAGCGACTCTTTCTACGGCACCACCTACTCCTCCAGCGGAGCGGGCTGGGTGCGCCCCGACGAGATCTACACCTGGGTCAGCGAAGAGGGTATCACCGTGACGGCCTATCCCAAGGGCCAGCCTGAGCCCGGGGTGTTGTACGACAAGAGTTATTTGGAGAAGAAGGACAAGTACTCCATGTTCCTGGGGGGCAACAAGCCTCTGGCTGTGTTGGAAAATCCCCAGGCAACAGGCGGCAAGCTGCTGGTGATTCGGGATTCCTACTCCGACTCTCTGGCCCCCTTCCTGGCCCAGAGCTGGCAGGAAGTGCACCTGTTTGACGTGCGCTACAACCTCAACTCGGTGCAGCAGTACGTGGAGGAGAACCACATCGACCAGGTGTTGGTGCTCTTCTCCGCCTCCAACTTCTCCACCGAGTCCAACCTCTTTGTCATGAGCCGCTAAAAACCCCATAGAATTGTCTGACGCACAGTCCGCCATTTTGGACTGTGCGTCAGTGTTTTTGTATATGAGAGAACACCCCGGGTCAGGGCGGCGGTCACAGCTGGTGTTGGCGCATCCGCAGCAGCTGCCACGGCATCATCGCTGTGCACGACCTTGGGATGATTGTGAGAAAAAGATATCATGCACATCTGAAAACACCCTGAAAGCCTGGGGTTTTAGGTGTAAAGGTTTTGTGAACATCCGCCCTTTCAGCTACCTTTCAGGTTGGAGGAGTAGTATACTATAATGCGTACGGAACAAAGCCGAACGCCTTGGAAGCCGTGGCTTACAAGGCCATTTGGCTTTGTTCAAGGTGCAAGGTTTTTGAACAAAATTCTTCAAAAACCTTGCACCTTCCGCTGATGCGCTGAGGTGCACCAGCGGAAATACGCATTGTAGCAATGGCTGAATTCCGTAAAAGCGGCTCCTTTGAGCCGTTTTTACGGAATTGCGCGGCTGCTGCCGCGTGAATAAACCGATTTGCGGTTTATTCAGCAGACATTACTATAGAGACAGTGTAACAGGTATATGGAGGGGTATCCATGAAGATTCTCATTGTGGAAGACGATCAGTTGCTGGCAAACTCCCTCAAGGAGCTGCTGGAGGGACAGAACTACCAGGTGGACACGGTATATGACGGGGAGATGGGGGCGGAGTATGCCCTGTTGGGCATTTACGACCTGCTGATTCTGGACGTGATGATGCCCAAGCTGGACGGCTACCAAGTGGCCAGCCAGGTCCGGGCCCGCCACTGCGGCACCCCCATTTTGATGCTCACCGCCAAGTCCCAGCTGGACGACCGCATCCAGGGCCTGGACGCCGGGGCGGACTACTACCTCACCAAGCCCTTTGACAGCCGGGAGCTGCTGGCCTGCATCCACGCCCTGCTCCGCCGTCAGGGGGCCCAGGTGGACGAGCTGACCTTCGGTAACACCGCCCTGGACCTGTCCACCTCCATGCTGGTGTGTGGGGACAAGCAGATTCGCCTGTCCGCCAAGGAGTTTGACATCATGCGCTACCTCTTCCAGTCCGGGGAGAAAAATTTGGCCAAGGATACCATTTTGGCCCGGGTGTGGGGGTACGATTCCGACGCTGTGGAGAACCACGTGGAGGTATACGTGGGATTTTTGCGCAAGAAGCTGCGGAGCATCGGCTCCAACGTCCAAATTCAGGCGGTGCGCCGCCTGGGCTACCATCTGGAGGTGAAGGAACTTTGATTCAGGCGCTGCGGAGAAAATTTGTCCTCATCAACATGACCATCGTCACCCTCATGCTCTGTGTCATCTTCTCCATGATGTACTACTTCACCCAGTCGGATTTGGAGAACAAGAGCGTGGCCATGATGCGCTCCATTGCCGCCGACCCGGTAGGGCAGGGCAGCCCCACCGAGCAGGTGCATGAGGTGCGGCTGCCCTACTTTACCTTGCAGCTGGGCCACGAAAAGGAGATCATCGCCACGGGGGGCGGGTATTACGACCTGTCCAACCAGCAGTTCTTGCAGCATGTGGCCCAGGACGCCCTGCGCAGCCACGAGCCGGTGGGGGTGCTGGAGGAGTACGGCCTGCGCTACTGCCGGGTGGTGACGCCAGGCAATCAGCTGCTGGTGTTTGCGGACATGACCAGCGAGCAGGCCACCCTGCAAAACCTGGTGCGCAGCTGTGTGCTGGTGGGTGTGGTCAGCTTCCTCACCTTCTTGGGCCTGAGTGTCCTGCTGGCCAAGTGGGCGGTGCGCCCGGTGGAACAGGCGTGGAAGGAGCAAAAACAGTTTGTGGCCGACGCCTCCCATGAGCTGAAAACCCCTCTCACCGTCATTACCACCAACGCCGAGCTGATGCAGCAGCAGGGGCTGGATGAGGAGAGTCGGGAGCGGCTGAGCGGCAACGTGCTGAGTATGGCCCGGCATATGCGCACCCTGCTGGAGCAGATGCTGGAGCTGGCCAAGGGGGACTACCAGGAGAGCCAGGCCCAGTATGAGGACGTGGACCTAGGCGAGCTGGTGGACCAGGAGACCATGAGCTATGAGGTGGTCTTTTTTGAACAGGGCTTGGCCCTGGACAGCCGGGGAGAGGAGCACGTCACCGTGCGGGGCAATCAGGTGGAGCTGCGCCAGGTGGTGGACATCCTCCTGGACAACGCCAGAAAATACTCCAATCCCGGGGGCAAGACGGTGGTGGAGCTGCGCCGAGAGGGGCGGCGGAAGTGCGTGTTGTCTGTGGCCAATCCCGGCCCCGAGATTCCGCCGGAGGATTTGGCCCACATCTTCCAGCGCTTCTACCGCATCGACCGGGCCCGCACCCGCACCGGCAGCTTCGGCCTGGGGCTGGCCATCGCCCAGAGCATTGTCCTGCGCCATCGGGGGCGCATCTGGGCCCAGAGCCGCCAGGGGGTGAATACCTTCTCGGTGGAACTGCCCATTACATAAGAACTCACAACGGGGAACGCCCAGCGGCGTTCCCCGTTTTCGTTTCAGCATCATTTCAGACTGGTAGACTATAATGCCCTGGTATGAAGGGATGGGCGGGCCCATCCCTACCATGAGGAGGTCTACTATGATACAAGTGGAACACTTGACCAAGTGTTACGGTGACTTCATGGCGGTGCACGACCTGTCCTTCGAAATCGAAGAGGGGCATGTATACGGATTCCTGGGCCCCAACGGGGCGGGCAAATCCACCACCATGAACATCATGACCGGGTGCCTGTCCGCCACCAGCGGCCGGGTGCTCATTGACGGCCACGATATTTTTGAAGAGCCGAAAGAGGCCAAGCGCCTGCTGGGCTATCTGCCGGAGCAGCCGCCGCTGTACCTCAATGAGTCCCCGGAAGAGTACCTCACCTTTGTGGGCCGGGCCAAGGGCCTGCGGGGCCAGGAACTCCGGGAGCAGGTGGCGGAGGTGATGACCCAGACCGGAATTGCGCCCGTGCGCAACCGTCGTATCTCCGATCTGTCCAAGGGCTACCGCCAGCGTGTGGGCATTGCCCAGGCTCTGCTGGGAAACCCCAAGGTCATCATTCTGGATGAGCCCACCGTGGGCCTGGACCCCATTCAGATCATTGAAATTCGAGATCTCATTCGGGAGCTGGGCCGTAGCCATACGGTGATTTTCAGCTCCCACATCCTCTCGGAGGTGCAGGCCATCTGCGACCGCATCCTCATCATCGCCCGGGGCCAGCTCATTGCCTTTGACCGGCCGGAGAATCTGGAGCGGCAGCTGCTGGGTCAAAACGAGATCACCCTCACTACCCGGGCCGGGGAGGACGAGGTGCTGGACATCCTCTTCCCGCTGGACGCGGGGGAGGAAGTGTCCTTCCAGAAAAAGGAGAACGGCCTCACCCAGGTCCATCTGAAAACCCCGGACCCCGACCCCTACGCCATGAGCGAGCGGCTGTTCTGGGCCTTTGCCGACGGCGGGGTGGCGCTGCTGGAGATGTCCTTGAAGAAGGCCAGCCTGGAAGACGTGTTCCTGGAGCTCACCGAGGACAAGGAGGAGCCCGAGGAATCCCAGGAGCCGGAGGACGACCAAGACCTGGTTAATGAGGACGAGCAGGAGGTGGATGAGGTATGATGGCCGTGCTGCAACACGAACTGAAAAGCTATTTCCACACCCTCACGGCCTATGTGTTTGGGGCGTTTCTGCTGTGCTTTGTGGGCATTGGCGCCATGATGTACAACCTGAATGCGGCAGTGAGCAACTTCGAGTACGTCCTCAGCTTTGGCAGCATGGTATTTGTGGTCATCGTGCCCATCCTCACCATGCGGGTCATTGCCGAGGAGCGCAAGCAAAAGACGGACCAGCTGCTCTATTCCCTGCCCATCTCCACCACCCAGGTGGTGCTGGGCAAGTACCTGGCTCTGCTGGCGGTGTACCTGGTGCCCCTGTGCATCATCTCTGTCTATCCCCTCATCTTCTCCCGGTACGGAGAGGTGTATCTGCCCACGTCTTACGGCTCCATCCTGGCCTTCTTTGTGCTGGGCGCCGCCCTCATCGCCGTGGGTGTGTTCATCTCCTCCCTCACTGATAACCAGGGGCTGGCCGCCGGCATCGGCATTGCGCTGATTTTGTTCAACTACTTCAGTGTCAGCCTGGCCGAGTATGTCTCCTCCACTGCCATGGGTTCCATGCTGGTGCTGTGCGTGCTGGCCGTGGCCCTGGGCTTTATCATCCGGGCGGTCACCGGCCATGAGAATCTGGCCTTTGCCATCAGTGTAGTGCTGGTGGTAGCCATCTTTATCACGTATCAGGTGAATCCCACTCTATTTGAAGGACTGCTTCCCAACATTATGACTCAGCTGTCCCTCTTTGAACGGTTTAACGTGTTTGTCAATGGCGTCTTTGACCTGACCGGATTGTTCTATTACCTCTCGGTGATTGTATTCTTCCTGTTTTTGTCGGTGCAATCTCTGGAGAAACGGAGGTACAACTGATGAAACGCTTTTTGGATAAGTTGAAATCCAATGCCAACCCCCGCCGCCAGGCCCTGCAAGGGGGCGGCTATTCTCTGGTGCTCACGGCGGTGGTGCTGGCCATTGTCATCGTGTGCAATCTGCTGGTGTCCTCTCTGCCCACCACTCTGACCAAGTACGACATGAGCGCCACCAAGCTCTACTCCATCACCAGCAACACCAAGGTGGTGGTCAACGCCCTGGAAGAGGACGTGACCATCTACTGGGTGGTGCAGTCGGGGGAGGAGGACGACGTCATCGAGAACCTTCTGGGCAAGTATGAGAGCCTGTCCGACCACATCAAGGTGGTGAAGAAGAACCCCGACGTGTACCCCACCTTCACCCAGCAGTATACCGAGGAGACGGTGTCCAATAACAGCCTCATTGTGGAGTGCGGGGAACGCAACCGGTACATCCCCTATGAGGATATCTACGTCACCCAGGCGGACATGTACAGCTATTCCTACTCCGCCTCCTTTGACGGTGAGGGGGCCATCACCTCCGCCATCGACTACGTGGTCACCGAGGACCTGCCCAAGGTGTACATTCTGGAGGGACACGGGGAGACCGAGCTGCCCTCCTCCTTCTCCGAGCAGATTGAAAAGGAGAACATGGAGACCGAGACCCTCTCTCTGCTCACGGTGGATGAGATTCCCGAGGACGCCGACTGCCTGGTGATCTACGGACCCACCAGTGACATCTCCACCGAGGAGCGGGATATGCTCTCCGACTACACCAAAAACGGCGGCAAGCTGTTGGTGATGGCCGGGCCCACCGAGGACGGCACCCTCACCAACCTGTACACCCTCCTGGAGGAGTACGGAGTCAAGCCGGTGGACGGCATTGTGGTGGAACAGGACCGGGACAGCTACGCCTTTGGCTATCCCTATCTGCTGCTGCCGGAGATGTTCTCCAACGACATCACCGACGCCCTCATGGAAGAGAACTACTACCCCATCTTCCCCGTTGCCCAGGGCCTGACCACATCCGAGAGCACCAGCTCTGCTGTCACCGCCCTGCTCACCACCTCGGACACCTCCTTCAGCAAGGTGGACGGCTTTGACCTGACCACCTATGACAAGGAGGAGGGGGACGTGGATGGTCCCTTTGTGCTGGGCGTGTCCATTGACACCGGAAACGACGGACAGATGGTGTGGTTCTCCTCCTCGGCCTACCTGGACGACACCTACAACACCTACTCCTCGGGAGCCAACCTGGACCTGACCATGAACGCCCTGGCCGACCTCATCGGGGAGCGGGAGGCCATTGCCATCCGCAGCAAATCTCTGGACTACAACTTCCTCACCATCAGCGACTCGGTGGCCTCGCTCCTGAAGACCCTGATGATCGGCGTGTTCCCCCTGGTGTATCTGGGTGTGGGCATTGTGGTGATGGTGAGAAGAAAGCAGGTGCAGCATGAAACGGTATAAGAAGCTGGGCATTCTCCTGGCCGTGCTGGTGGTGGTCAGCGGCGTCACCTTCGGGGTGATGAAGTACCAGGAGGTCAAAGAGGACATCCGCAACAGCGACGAGATCATTTTGGAACTTGACCCCACCACCGTCCAGACCTTGTCCTGGACCTATGACTCCAACACCTTCTCCTTCCACCGGGATGGGGACTGGGTGTACGACTCCGACGAGGCCTTCCCCGTAGACGAGGGGAAGATGGAGGACCTGCTGGAGCCCTTCTCCTCTCTGGGGGTGTCCTTTGTCATTGAGAATGTGGAGGACTTCGGACAGTACGGACTGGATGAACCGGTGTGCACCATCGACCTGACCACCGACACGGACAGCTACCAGATCACCGTGGGCAGCTACAGCACCATGGACGAGCAGCGGTATCTCTCCATCGGGGACGGGAATGTGTACTTGGTCTCCCAGGACCCCATGGAGGAGTACGACGCCCAGCTGTCCGACCTCATCCGCCACGATGATGTGCCCGACCTGGAGGGTGTGACCTCTATCCAGTTTGTCGGGGCTCAGGAGTACGAAATTACCTACAAGACGGACAGCGATAACACCTATTGCGCCGACGACGTGTACTTTGTCTCTGACGGCGAGCTGCCTCTGGATACCACCCGGGTGGAGGGGTATCTGAACACCATACGCTTTTTGAACCTCAGTGACTACGTCAACTACAAGGTTACCCAGGAGGAGCTGGCCAATTATGGCCTGGATGCCCCCGACCTCACCGTGATGGTGAACTACACCGTGGAGGATGACGAGGGCAATACCACCGACCAGACCTTTACCCTCACCGTGGGCCGCAGCCAGGACCAGAAGGACCAGGCAGCCGACGGGGAAGAGGATGTATCTGCCTATGTGCGGGTGGGCGAGTCCTCCATCATCTATCAGATCACTGGGGAGGACTATGACGCCCTTCTGGAGACCTCTTACAACGACCTGCGCCACCAGGAGGTGTACTCCGGGGACATCAAGCAGATCTATCAGGTGGATGTGACCCTGGACGGGGAGACCTACACCCTCACCGCCGACCAGGCGGAGGACAGCACGGTGTGGAGCTATGACGGCAACGAGGTGGACGCCACCGAGTTTGAAACCGCCCTCACCGGTCTCACCGCCAGCAGTTTCACCGACCAGGAGCCGGAGGGGAGCGAGGAAGTGCGCTTGAAGCTCTACCTCGCCGACGACAACTTCCCCACGGTGGAGATTACCCTCTACCGCCAGGACGGCACCTACTGCCTGGCCCAGGTGGATGGACAGCCGGTGTGCCTGGTGGAGCGTTCCGCCGTAGTCACCCTCACCGAGGCCATCCGCGCCATTGTGTTGGGGTGAGAGAAACCTCCATAGAAAAGCAACAGCACAGCATTCCGTGATTGGAATGCTGTGCTGTGTTTTGTTTGATATTAGCCGCCCAAGTAAGCCTTCTTTACGGATTCATCATTGAGCAGCTGGGCTCCCGTACCAGTGGAGACGATTTTGCCCGTCTCCAGCACGTAGGCCCGGTCGGCCACGGACAGGGCCATCTGGGCGTTTTGCTCCACCAGCAAAATGGTGGTGCCCGCCTTGTGGAGGGAGCGGATGATGTCAAAGATCTGTTCCACCAGGATGGGGGCCAGACCCATGGACGGCTCATCCAGCATCAGCAGCTTGGGGTTGGACATGAGGGCTCGGCCCATGGCCAGCATCTGCTGCTCGCCGCCGGACAGGGTGCCCGCCACCTGACGGCGGCGTTCACTCAGGCGGGGGAACAGCTCATAGGCCCGCTCCAGACCGCTTGCCACGGTGGACTTGGGCTGGCTGTAAGCGCCCATCTCCAGGTTCTCCTCCACTGTCATCTGGAGGAAGACCCGGCGTCCCTCGGGGACCTGGGCCAGGCCCTTGCCCACCAGCTTGTGGGCGGGGTGGCCCATGATGTTCTCCCCCATAAACTCAATGGAGCCGGTGCGGGAGTGGAGCAGGCCGGAGACGGTCTGCAAGGTGGTGGTTTTACCCGCCCCGTTGGCGCCGATGAGGGTGACGATCTCTCCGTCGTTGACCTCGAAGGACACCCCCTTGATGGCGTGGATGGCGCCGTAATAGACGTTGATGTCGTTGACCTTCAGCATGGTCTTAGCCCTCCTTCTGTTTGCCCAGATAGGCCTCGATGACCACCGGGTTGTTCTGAATCTCCTCGGCGGTGCCCTTGGCGATGATCTGGCCGAAGTTGAGCACGCAGATGCCCTCGCAGATACCCATGACCAGGTTCATGTCGTGCTCAATGAGCATGATGGCAATGTGGAAGGTGTCACGAATTTTCACGATGTTTTCCATCAGCTCCACCGTCTCGGAGGGGTTCATGCCCGCCGCCGGCTCGTCCAGCAGCAGCAGGGAGGGGTTGGTGGCCAAGGCCCGGACGATCTCCAGCCGCCGCTGGGCACCGTAGGGGAGGGAGCCGGCTTTGTGGCCTGCCAGGTCCTGCATGTCGAAGATGGACAGCAGCTCCATGGCGCTCTCGTGGGCCATTTTCTCCTGTTTCCAGTAGTTGGGCAGGCGGAGGATGCCGGACAGGGCATTGTACCGGGTCTGGTTGTGGAGGCCGATCTTCACGTTGTCCTCCACGGACAGGTTGTTGAACAGCCGGATGTTCTGGAAGGTACGGGCGATGCCCATGCGGTTGACCTGGGCGGGAGTCTTTCCGGCAGTGTCCATGCCGTCCACCAGGATGGTGCCCCGGGTGGGGTGGTAGACCTTGGTGAGCAGGTTGAACACGGTGGTCTTACCAGCGCCGTTGGGGCCGATGAGTCCAGCGATCTCGGTGCGGCCCACGGTGATGTTGAAGTCCTTTACGGCCGCCAGACCGCCGAAGTCGATGCCCAAGTGGCTGCACTCCAGAATGGGGGACTTGTACAGGTCACGCTCAGGGATGATGGAGTGGCTGGGGACGGGGACCATTTTCCCTTTTTCAAATACCTTCTTAGCCATTGACGGCGGCCCCCTTTCTTCTCTTGGGAATCACACGGCTCAGAGCCGCCTTGAAGCGTTCGTTGTTGGTGGCCAGCATCACCAGGATGAGGACCACGGCGTAGGCCAACATGCGGTAGTCGGAGAATTCACGCAGGGCCTCGGGCAGGACGTACAGCACCACGGTGGCGATGATGGAGCCCCAGATGTTGCCCAGACCGCCCAGCACCACGTACACCAGCACCAGGATGGAGGTGTTGAAGTCGAACTGGTCGGCGCTGACGCTGGAGTAGTTCAGGCCGAACAGCGCGCCGGCCGCGCCTGCCAGAGCGGCCGAGGTGACAAAGGCGATGAGCTTGTATTTGGTGACGTTGATGCCCACGCTCTCGGCGGCAATGCGGTTGTCCCGGATGGCCATGACCGCCCGTCCGGTGCGGCTGCGCACCAGGTTGAGCACGATGATGAGGGTGATCATCACCAGCACAAACCCGGCGGTAAAGGTGGCAATGCGGTGGTTGCCGGCGGCACCCTGGGCGCCCTTGATGATCTGAATGGCACCTTCCTCCAGGTGCAGGCTGTCCATGGTCTTGGTGCCGTCGATGTTCAGGGCGATGTGGAGCCCGTTTTCATCCCAGCCCACCAGCAGACAGTTGATGATGCCCTTGATGATCTCGCCAAAGGCCAGGGTGACGATGGCCAGGTAGTCGCCCCGGAGACGCAGCACCGGGATACCCACCACAAAGCCCACCACAGCGGCCAGAATGGCGCCCACCACCAGGGCCAGCACCAGCCGGACCAGCTCGTTGGGCACAGAGCTCTGGAGGCTCATGGACACGATGACGCCGGAGAAAGCGCCCACACTCATAAAACCGGCATGGCCCAGGGACAGCTCACCCAGAATGCCCACGGTGAGGTTCAGCGACACCGCCATACAGATGTAGCAGCAGATGGGGACCAGCATACCCGTCATGGAGCGGGTGAGCATCCCGGCGGACTGGAGCAGGGTCACGATCACAAAGGCGGCGATGACCCCCAGATAGGTGGCGTAGTCCACCTTGGTGATGGTTTTCATGTTTTTGAAGTAGTTTTTCATATCCGCCACCTCACACTTTCTCAGGCACGTACTTGCCCAGCAGACCGGAGGGCTTCACCAGCAGCACCACGATGAGCACGGCGAAGAGGATGGCGTTGGACAGCTGGGTGGAGATGTACGCCTGGGCCATGGACTCAATGATGCCCAACAGAATGCCGCCCAGGAAGGCCCCGGGGATGGAGCCGATGCCGCCGAACACGGCGGCGGTAAAGGCCTTGATACCGGGCATAGAGCCGGTGGTGGGCAGCAGCACCGGGGAGTAGGAGCACAGCAGCACCCCGGCGATGGCGGCCAGAGCAGAGCCGATGGCAAAGGTCATGGAGATGGTGCGGTTGACGTGGATGCCCATGAGCTGAGCCGCGCCCTTGTCCTCCGAGCAGGCCCGCATGGCTTTACCCATCTTGCTGCGGTTGGTGAACAGGGTCAGACACACCATGATGACGATACAGGCGGCCACGGTGAGCAGAGCCACATAGGAGATGCGCAGCTGGCCGCCGAACAAGGTCAGCTGTCCGCTGATGACGGGGGTGAAGTTCTTGGGGTTGGCCCCGAAGAGCAGCTGGGCGGCGTTTTGCAAAAAGTAGCTCACGCCGATGGCGGTGATGAGCACCGCCAGGCTCCCCGCCTCTCGCAGGGGGCGGTAGGCCAGGCCCTCAATGACGATGCCCAGCACCGTGCACACGGCCATGGCCAGCAGCACGCACACCAGCGTGGACAGCCCGGTGGCCACCGCTGAGGGAGAATCCCCCAACAGGGAGCCGCTGGCATAGGTCATGGAGTAGAAGGCCACATAGCCGCCTACCATGATGACGTCGCCGTGGGCGAAGTTGAGCATCTTGGCGATGCCATACACCATGGTATAGCCCAGGGCGATGATGGCGTAGATGCTGCCCAGACTAATACCGGTGATCAGGTATGATAGAAATTCCATAAGCTCTCGATCCTCTCTTTTTCTCCTCTATTCCAGGAGCCAGAACGGAAGGGGTTCCGTGCCGGCTTCTGGGATAGAAATACAGAGTGGCTGCCGGAGCCCGGCAGCCTGCCCTGTGTTTTATTCGGATTGGATGGTTGCGTCAGGGAGTGACGTAGGTGCCGTCCTTGATGATGACGGCGGCGGGGTCCTTGGACACGGCGCCGTTGTCGTCCCAAGTCATCTCAGACCCGGCGCTGGTCAGACCCACCACAGACAGATCGCCCATGGCCTGGATGAGGCCGTCGCAGATCTCCTCGTTGGACATGTCGGGGGTGACACCGGAGGCCTTAATGGCTTCGTAGAGGATGTACACGGCGTCATAGGCATCGGCGGCAAACTGGTTGGGGGTCTCGCCGTTGTGACGCTCTTTGTATTCGTTCACGAAGTTCTGGGTGGCCTCGTCCTGGGCGTCGGCGGAGAAGGGAGTCAGCAGATACACGCCCTCGGCCAGAGAGGCATCGAAGCCGTCAGCGGTCAGAATGCCGTCCATGCCGTCCACACCGAAGAAGGTGGGTGCGTAGCCCATGGCGTTGGCCTGGGTCAGAATGACGGAGGCGGGGGTGTAGTAGATGGGCAGGAACAGCAGGTCGGCTCCGGCGGACTGTGCGCCGGTGAGCTGCACGTTGAAGTCGGTCTGGCTGGAGCTGTCGAAGGTGCCCTCATAGACCACGTCCATGCCGCGGGTCTTGGCCTCGGCGGCGAAGGTGTCCCGGATGCCCTGGGAATAGGGATCGTCATTTTTATAGATGATGGCGATCTTGGCGTCGTCAAAGTGCTCGGCGATGTACTGAGCGGAGCGGCTGCCCTGGTTGGAGTCGGTGAAGCACACCTGATAGGTGTTGTCGTTGCCCTCAATGACGTCGTCACCGGAGGCGGAGGGGGTGAGGGTAAACACCCGGTCCTCATTGGACAGAGGAGACACGGACAGGGCGGGCTTGGAGGTGACAGTGCCCACCAGCATCTGCATGCCCTTGTCCATCAGCTGGTTGTAGGCGTTGACCGAGGTCTCGGGGTCGTTGACGTCATCGGCGGAGATGAGCTGGAACTGGATGTCACCGCCCAGGGCGTTGATCTCATCCACAGCAATCTGAGCGGCGTTGACCACGTTGGTACCGTAAATGGCGGCGTCTCCGGTGAGGGGGCCCACCACACCCACGGTGAACACGTTGGAGTCGCTGCTGCCTGTATTGTCCTTGTTGCCGCAGCCAGCCAGCATACCCATACACATGGCGCCTGCCATGAGCATTGCTGCAATCTGCTTCTTTTTCATTGTAACAACCTCCCATTTTACCGATTTAACACGCTGCAAGAGAATCGGTAAGATTGTTGACAATTATAGACCTGGGCCACAAGATTGTCAACCTATAAAATGAACAATGACCGTCCACCAGGGACGGTCATTGTATTGCATACTGACGACAAAATGTCTTAGATTACCAGGCCGCCGTTGGGAGCCAGCACCTGTCCGGTGACAAAAGAGGCCCCATCGGAGGCCAGAAACAGGGCGCAGGCGGCACATTCCTCTGGGGTCCCGATGCGGCCCAAGGGGGTCTCATCGGCCAGAGCGTCCAGGTCTTCGGGGGATAAATGGGCGTTCATCTCGGTGGCGATGACGCCGGGAGCAATGCAGTTGACCCGAATGTTTGAAGGGCCAACTTCCTGTGCAAGCGCCTTAGTGTAGGCAATGACGGCACCTTTTGTGGCGGAATAAGCCACCTCACAGGAGGCCCCCACCTGGCCCCATATGGAGGAAATGGTGAGGATGCACCCCTCTTTGCGGTGGACCATGTGGGGCAGTACGGCCTGGCAGCAGTAGTGCATGCCGTCCACGTTGACGCCGAAGAGGGTTTTCCACTGCTGGGGGTCAATGTCCGTGACCAGACCCACATGGGACAGGCCAGAGCAACAAATCAAAATGTCAAGTTGACAAAATTTTTCTAACACATTGTCAACCATGGTTTTGGCCTGGACGGGGTCGGACAGGTCGGCGCACACCTCCAGCACGGGCACGGAGAGGGCAGAGAGCTCTTGAGAGAGGGCGTGGAGCTTGTCCACATTGCGGTGGGCGTGGATGGCCACGCCGTACCCGGCCTGGGCGAAGGCGCGGGCGGTGGCGGCGCCGATGCCGCCGGAGGCGCCGGTTATCAGAGCGTATTTCATACGATCACCTCGGGATAGAATAAAAAAAGTATAACATGAAAAAAAGGTGTTGACAAGAAAGGGAGTATTATGTATAATAGCATTCGTTCACGTGAGCAATGGACGATTAGCTCAGCTGGTATGAGCACCTGCTTGACGTGCAGGGGGTCACAGGTTCGAGTCCTGTATCGTCCACCATAAAAAACGCTGTTTTCGAGAGAAAACAGCGTTTTTTCTTTTGCTGTCATATTGTCTTTCACCATAGTTCAGACACCGTGAGACCAAGTGCCGCCCTCCAGAAGTGTTCCTTCGGAGGGCGGCTTTTGGCCTTTTAGACGGCTTCTGAACCGTAGCCTTCGCCCCAGCCTAAGTTCCCGCCACTCCCAAACGGCGCATCTTTATACCATCTTAATGTGCGGCTTTACATGTTAACACTCTCTTTAGACCGGATGTGGATAATGAAGGTATAAAGGAACCATAAAGACGTATTAAGACGAAGAAAGAGAGGAGACTTATGTGGCGGCGGTTGCATAAAAACAATAAGTCCCCGTTCCGGGTTATTATTTTTGGATTTTTTCTGGTGATTTTGGCGGGAAGCCTCCTTCTTATGCTTCCCATTTCCTCGCAACAGGGGGTGGTGACCCCGTTTTTGGACGCTCTGTTTACCTCCACATCTGCGGTGTGTGTCACGGGACTGGTCATCCATGACACCGCCACCTACTGGTCCCAGTTCGGGCAGGTTATCATTATATTGCTGATCCAAATTGGAGGGTTGGGTGTGGTCACCGTGGCGGGGGCCTTTGCCATTCTCTCGGGGCGAAAAATTGGTCTGATGCAGCGCAGCACCATGCAGGAGGCCATCGCAGCGCCCAATGTGGGCGGTATTGTCCGCTTGACCGGCTTTATTTTGCGGACGGCGTTTGCGGTGGAGCTTTTGGGAGCCGCCCTGTTGTATTTGGTGTTCAGCCGGGAGTTTGGCCTGCTCCAAGGGGCGTGGTACGCCCTGTTTCACTCGATCTCGGCATTTTGCAATGCGGGCTTTGACCTGATGGGGGTAAAGGCCCCGTTTTCCTCTTTGGTGGACTATGCAGGTCAGCCAGTGGTGTCCTTGGTGATTGCCCTGCTGATTGTGGTGGGCGGCATCGGCTTTTTGACGTGGGAGGACATCCGCACCAACCGCTGGCATGTTCATAAGTATCGGATGCAGAGCAAAGTGATCTTGACGGTGACCGGAATGCTGATTTTGCTCCCCACTGTTTACTTTTTCTTCTTTGAATTTGCCGGAAAGCCACTGGGCGAGCGGGTGCTCTTGTCGGTGTTCCAGGCCATCACCCCCAGAACCGCCGGATTTAACACCGCGGATCTGACCGCCATGAGCGAGACGGGTCAGTCCATGATTACAATGCTCATGCTGATCGGAGGTTCCCCCGGGTCCACCGCAGGCGGCATGAAGACCACGACCCTGGCGGTATTGTTGGCCGGTGCCATTGCTGTGTTTCGGCGCAGGGAGAATCCCCACTTTTTCAACCGACGTGTGTCCCAGGAAACCGTGGTGCAGGCGTCCACGATTTTGATGATGTACCTGACCTTGTTTTTGACGGGAGGGCTCATCATCAGCCGGATGGAAGGATTGCCCATCCTCACCTGTCTGTTTGAGACAGCGTCCGCCATTGGAACAGTGGGGCTCTCTTTGGGCATTACGCCGCAACTGAGCTGGGTGTCCCATCTGATTCTCATTGCGCTGATGTTTTTTGGACGGGTGGGCGGGCTGACCCTGATTTTCGCCGCCCTGTCCCGGACCCAGGGAAACGTGGCCCGGCTGCCCCAGGAACGAATTACCATAGGATAAAGAGATGAGGGAGAACATATGAAAACCGTTTTGTTAATTGGATTAGGCCGGTTCGGACGGCACATTGCCATGAAGCTCAACGAACTGAACCAACAAGTTATGGCGGTGGACAAGGACGAAGAAAGGGTCAATGCGATTTTGCCCTTTGTGACCAACGCCCAGATTGGAGACAGCACCAGCGAAGACTTTTTGATTTCCCTTGGGGTGCGAAACTATGACTTGTGCATTGTAGCCATCGGAGACAACTTTCAGAGCTCTCTGGAAACGGCGTCTCTGCTCAAGGAGTTGGGGGCGAAAAAAGTGGTGGCCCGAGCAGGCCGGGACATTCAGGCCAAGTTCTTGCTGCGCAATGGCGCCGATGAGGTGGTGTATCCGGAGAAGCAGATGGCAAATTGGACCGCCATTCGGTATACCTCCGATCACATTGCCGATTACATCGCCCTGGGGGATGACCATGCCATTTTCGAAGTGGAAGTGCCCAATAGCTGGGTGGGGAAAACCATCGGCCAATTGGATGTGAGAAAACGCTATCATGTGAATATTATGGCCATCAAACAAAATGGAAAGTTCTCCATGACCGTCATCACACCGGACATCAGCCTGCCTGTCAACAGTACCATTTTGGTTTTGGGAACCCAGCGGGATATCCAGAAGTGCTTTCACATTTAAGGGAAGAGACCTGAGATGAGAGAAGAGGAGGGGAGAAGATGAAAGAACTGCTTTTATTGGGTGTCATCCTTCTTTTTTGCGTGGGTGTGTATTTTGCTATTGATGGATTGTACAAGTTCCTGGACAAAGTCCGTAAGGATAAGATCAACCGTATGGAGTAACTGCCCTCCACAACTTTGCCCACAACCTCAAGGGATTTGTGCTATAATACACCTGTTTGAGAGGAGGGAATGCCATGGATGCGGTTGCATCGGCGGGGCAGGCCACCGGAAGAAAACAGGGGAAACTCACGATTTTTGCCAGCTATTTCTCCGGCGCTGGGAAGAGTTATGCCATGCTGGAATCTGCCAGAGAGGCAAAACAAGCAGGGCTGGACGTGGCCATTGGCATACCCTCCGATACCCAGTGGCCCAAAACCACGGCATTGGCAGAGACATTTGAGGTATTGCCATGCAAAAAAGTGGCCAGGGATGGGCACATAGCGGATGAAATCGACTTGGATGCCTGCCTCAAACGGCACCCCCAGTTGATTGTGATTGAGAATCTGTCCCACTGGAATGCGGATGCCTGCCGCCACATGAAGCGCTATCAGGACATTGAGGAGCTGCGGAAGGCGGGAATTGACGTCTATACGACCTTGGACATTCACCACATTGAGAGCATTCAGGACACGGTCTTTTCCATCCTGGGCACTTCGGTGCCTGAGCGCATTCCAGACCGGGTATTTGACCAGGCAGATCAGGTGGAGTTTATCGACCTGGAGCCCCAGCGGCTCCGACAGCGGCTGATGGATGGACAGAAGGAGACGCTGCTGGAAGGCTGCTCCCTGTCACAGCTCAGCGCCCTGCGAGAGGTGGGCCTGCGCCGCTGTGCGGATCGGGCGGCTCTGTACACCCAGGAGAAGATGCAAACGGAGTATCGGACCCATGAGCACATTCTGGTGTGCCTGTCTTCTGCCCCCTCCAATGAGAAAATCATACGCACGGCGGCCCGGATGGCAGGGGCGTTTCGGTGTGGATTTACCGCGTTGTTTGTGGAGACCAAGGCATTTCAGTGGATGAATGCGCGGGATAAGCAGCGCCTTCAGGGCAATATGCGTCTGGCACAGCAACTGGGGGCCTCCATTGAGACGGTGTATGGCGATGATGTGGCCTATCAAATTGCGGAGTTTTCCCGCCTGTCTGGCGTGACGAAAATTGTGCTGGGCCGTAGTGGGATACCCCGTCGGCTGTTGCTGAGAAAACCATCGCTGACGGAACGGCTCATTGAGCTGACGCCAGAACTGGACATCCATATCATTCCGGACAATGGAGTGAATCGCCTGCTGGATACCAAACACCGGGAAGTGATGCATATGCCATCCATTTCCGTGCTGGACCTGTTGAAAAGTGCAGGGATTCTCGTTCTTGTCACACTCATTGGCCTGTTATTTTATAACTTCGGCTTTACAGAGGCCAATATCATTACGCTTTATATCCTGGGCGTCATGTTGATCTCGGTCTACACCAGAAGTTCCGTTTGCAGCCTCGTTGCCTCCATTGCCAGTGTACTGACCTTCAATTTCCTGTTCACGGTACCCAGATTTACCCTGCAAGCCTACGACAGCGAATACCCCATCACCTTTCTCGTGATGTTTCTGGCCTCTCTGCTCACCGGCTCGCTGGCATCCAAGCTAAAGTCCCATGCCAAACGATCGGCCCAAGTGGCGTGGCGGACCAAATTGTTGTTTGAGACCAGCCAAAATCTGCAACGAGCCCACACCCAAGAAGAAATCATTTCCGTGACCGCCAAACAGCTGTTAAAAATCTTCCAGAGGGATATTGTGGTCTATTCCATAGATGAGAAAGGGCTTCTGGAGCCGGAAATCTTTCTGGTGGACGAGGCGGCATCTCCCCAGCGCTACACCACTCCCAAGGAGCGGGAGGTGGCCCGGTGGGTGTTGTCCAACAACAAGCGGGCGGGAGCTGGGACAGAAACCCTTCCGGATGCCCGGTGTACCTATCTCTCCATCCGCACCGGGGAACGGGTGTACGGCGTGGTAGGCATTGCCGCCTCGGATAAGCCGCTGGATTCCTTTGAGTCCAGCATTCTCCTCTCAGTGTTGGGAGAATGTGCCTTGGCCTTGGAAAACCAAAAGAACGTGGAGGAGAAAGAAGCCGCTGCCGTGCTGGCCAAGAACGAGCAGCTGCGAGCCAATTTGCTCCGCTCCATTTCTCACGATTTGCGCACTCCTCTGACCTCCATTTCCGGCAATGCCAGCAACCTGCTCTCCAATGGACCGCTGTTTGATGCAAAAACCAAGGAGCAGATGTATGCCGACATCTATGACGATGCCATGTGGCTGATCAATCTGGTGGAAAATCTGCTCTCGGTCAGCCGACTGGAGCAGGGGCAGATGAACCTGCACCTGACCACCGAGCTCATCGACGAGGTGGTAGCAGAGGCGCTTCGGCACATCAATCGCAAGCGTGCGGAATACCACTTTCATGTGCAGAGCAGTGACGATTATCTCCTGGCACAGATGGATGCAAAGCTGATTGTCCAGGTCCTCATCAATATCCTTGACAATGCCATGAAGTACACCCCGCCCGGGTCGGACATCGAAATTGGGTGGAAGCAAGAGGGAACGTTTATTTACATCTCGGTGGCAGACAATGGACCGGGCATTCCAGACCAGGCAAAGCCCCATATTTTTGACATGTTTTACAGTGCGTCCAATCAGATTGCCGACAGCCGCCGCAGTATGGGATTGGGTCTGGCGCTGTGCAAATCCATCGTGAATGCACATGGAGGAGAAATCATGGTGAGCGATCATAAGCCCCATGGCTCCATCTTTACATTTTCGGTACCAGCCGGGGAGGTAGAACTACATGAATAAACCATTGATTCTGGTGGTGGAGGACGATACGCCGGTGCGCAACCTCATCACTACCACCTTGAGAGCCCATGACTACCGCTTTCTTACGGCGTCCAACGGAGAGGCAGCGATTTTGGAGGCATCCTCCCACAACCCGGAGATCATCCTGTTGGATTTGGGCCTGCCCGACATCGACGGGGTGGAGGTCATTCACAGAATTCGTACCTGGTCCAACGTGCCTATTATCGTCATCAGCGCCCGCAGTGAAGATACCGATAAGATTGATGCCCTGGATGCGGGGGCAGATGATTACCTGACCAAACCCTTTTCGGTGGAAGAGTTGTTGGCCCGCCTGCGGGTGACACAGCGGCGGCTGGCTGCGTTGCAGCTGGGGAACGTGAGTACCGAGGCGGTGTTCACCAACGGAAAGTTAAAAGTGGACTATGCCGCGGGCTGCGCGTTTCTGGATGGCCAGGAGCTGCATTTGACCCCCAGCGAGTACAAGCTTTTGTGTTTGCTGTGTAAAAACGTGGGCAAGGTGCTGACCCATACCTTTATCACCCAGCAGATTTGGGGGAGAAGCTGGGACAACGACGTTGCCTCCCTGCGGGTGTTTATGGCCACCCTGCGCAAAAAGTTGGAAAAAGAGCCTGGCTCCCCCCAGTATATTCAAACCCACATTGGCGTGGGGTATCGCATGATGAAAGTGGAATAGTTGGTGCAGAAAGCCGCCCTCCAGAAGGACACTTCTGGAGGGCGGCTTGTTTGCTTGTTCTGAGTATCAATCAATCGTTTCTGCGCCGATTGCCCACGATGAGTAGCAGCCGGAACAGCTGGGCCAGGGACACAGCCAGAGCGGCCACATAGGTCATAGCCGCAGCCCACAGGGTCTTGCGGGCTCCCACCATCTCCTCCTCATTGAGCAGATGGCCTTGCTCCAGGGCGGCCAGGGCCCGGCGGCTGGCGTTGAACTCCGTGGGCAGAGTCACCAACTGGAACACCGTAGACAGGCCAAAGCACGCAATGCCTGCATAGGCCAGCTGTACCCCCAGGTCGCCGGAGACAAACAGCAGGCCAATGAGGATGAGCGGTATGGCCAGCTTGGAGCCGATGTTGGTGATGGGGATGATGGCGGCCCGCAGCTTGATGGGCAGGTAGTGGGTGGCATACTGGATGGCGTGGCCCGCCTCGTGGGCGGCCACACCGATGGCGGCGGTGGAGGCGTTGTCGTACACCGAATCGGACAGGCGGATGACATTGGTGCGTGGGTCATAGTGATCGGTGAGATTGCCCGCCACCCGTTCGATGCGGACTTGGTGCAGCCCGTTGACGTCCAATACCATGCGGGCGGCATCTGCCCCGGTGAGGCGGCGCATGGAAAGCTGCTGGGAATATTTGCGGAAGGTCCGGTTGACCCGATTGCTGGCCCACATGGCCAATATCACAGCGGGCAGCACCAGGACCAGATAATAGACATCGAAAAACATGACAACCACTCTTTCTGTGTTGTGATATTCCTTAGTGTACCCAAATATTATGAACAAATCCACCGTTGCTGGGCATCTTTTCAAGAGAAATCCCCGAGGCGATTGCCTCGGGGATATGTCTTTATTCTTCCACCAAAAATCCCGCTTCCCGCAGCGCCTCCACCAGGCGCTGGAACGCCTGCTCGTCCCGACACTGTAAGGTGTGCAGGTGGATGCCGTCGGTGAGTTCGGACAGGGGGCGCATGTCATGGGCCTGGGCCTTCTGGATGAACTGGGACACGTCGTAGCGGGAGGACAGATTCAGCTGCCCCACCAGCTGGCCGTACACCGGGTGCTCCACCACCACCGACTCCACGGTGCAGCCGTGGTCCACCATCAGGTTCAGCTCCTGCTCCATCTCACTCTCGCTGTGGCGGCAGGCCACCGTGTAGGTGCGGCCGGGGGCGGGATGGTCCAGCACATACCCCCGGGGGGTGGCGGTGATGTTGGCCCCCGAGGCCCGCAGAAGAGCCACGTCCCCCACGATGATCTGGCGGCTGACCTGGAGGGTGTGGGCCAGAGCGGTGGCGGACAGGGGGCCGTCGGCCTGGGCGAGATATTCTAAGATGTGGGTGCGGCGCAGTTGGCTGTTCATGGGAAATCCTCCTGTCAGGAATTGGCGCGGAGAAAGTGGGGGGTGACCCGGCCCGAGGACACCGGATGGGTGAAGCCCTGTTGGTCGGTGACCTCCAGGGAGAAGTCGGGGAGAATGGCCTGGGCCATGGCCTGATAGGTCTCCTTGCTGGTCTCCACCTCCACCGGCTGATGGAGGGTGAGACAGTGGGAGCGGTATTGGTGCAGGTATTCCTCGTGGTGGCTGGGGAAGTGCTGGGCCATGGTGTGGAGCTCTTGGAGCAGGGTGAGGGCCATGTGGTTGGGCTCCACCTCGTACCCCTCCAGAGCCAGAGAGGTGGCGATGCCCTCCAGCCCCAAGTCGTGGAAGGTCTGGGCGGTCTGGCTGAGGTTGATGCCTACCCCAATGACCACATAGTCCGGCTCGCTGCTCTCTCCCAGCAGGGACAGCTCGGTGAGGATGCCACACAGCTTGCGGTTATTTAAGTAGATGTCGTTGAGCCACTTGATGCGGGCGGGCGCGCCGCAGGCAGTCTCCACCGCTTGGCGCACCGCCACCGCCACCCATCCGGTGAGGGAAAACAGCTCCGACAGCTGCACCTGGGGGCGCAGCAGCAGGGATAGGTACAGCCCGCCGGGGGGGGAGGCGAAGGTGCGGCCTCGGGTGCCCCGGCCGGAGGTCTGCTCCAGAGCGGCCACCACGGTGCCATGGGGCGCTCCCTGGGCGGCCATGGCCTTGAGCTGGGTGTTGGTGGAGTCCAGCCGATCAAAGACGTGAATGTGGCCCGAGGAGATGGTGCCGGACAGCCGCCCCTCCAGATAGGGGGCGGAGAGCTGAGGGGGTGGGCCATCCAGGCGGTAGCCCAAACGGGTGGAAGAGGAGATGGGCCAGCCCTGCTCCCGCAGTTGGGACAGCTCCTTCCAGATGGCGCCCCGGGTGACCCCCAGCGTCTGGCTCATCTCCTGGCCGGAGACATAGCCGGGGCTCTGGGCCAGCAGGGCAATGAGTTGATCTTGATTCATGGTTTGGCCTCCCGTCAGGTGAGACGGTCGTAGAGGGTGATGGAAATGGAGAGGACACCGCCGTCCCGCAGCACGGACAGCTCCACCTGGTTGCCCACCCCGGTGTCATTGAGCACCCGGGTCAGGGCGTAGAGGGTGGGGGTGTCCACCCCGTTGGCGGCGAGAATCACGTCGCCCTCCAGCAGCGCCTCGTGGGCGGGGGTGTCAGCGGTGGTGCTCACCACGTACACACCGGAGGTGTCGTCCATCTGGACCTCCTGGCACAGGATGCCCAGGGAGGGGCGGAAGCTCTGCCCGGTGTGAATCATCTGGTTGAGGAAGGGAATGGTGTCGTTGATGGGGATCACCAGGCCTAAACCTTCAATGACGGTGTCGTTTTCCACGCCGGTGATCTTGGCGGAGGTGATGCCCACCACCTGTCCATAGGCGTTGGTCAGAGCGCCGCCGGAGTTGCCGGAGTTGAGGGCCGCACTGGTCTGTAAAAGGTTCATGTCCTTGCCGTCCACCTGGATGGTGCGGGTGGGGGAGGAAATGATGCCCTCGGTCATGGTGCCGTGGAGGTAGCCCATGGGGTTGCCGATGGCGTACACCGAGTCGCCCACCGACAGTTGGTCTGAACTGCCCAGGCGGGCGGGGGTGAGGCCCTGGGCCTCAATTTTCAGTACTGCTAGGTCCAGCTCCTCATCGTAGCCCACCAGCTTGGCGTCATAATTGGCCGTGCTGGAGAGCATGGAGACGTTCAGGGACACGCCGCCCTGGATGATGTGGAAGTTGGTGACGATGTACCCCGACTGGGTGAGCACCACTCCAGAGCCCACGCTAGCCGAGCCATTGCCCTGGTCGGCGGTGACGCACACCACCGAGGGGAGCACCTGGTCATAGATTTGGTTGCTGGTCAGGACCTGGGTGTCTTGGTCGTGTACGAAAATGGACACGTTGGGGTCGGGCTGGGCCCAGGGCAGGTCGGCGGGGTCCCAGTTGGCGTTGACCTCCACATGGCTGGAGGGGCGGGGGGCAAAGGAGCCCCGCTGGGCATCCGCCAGGGAGTTGGCCAGGTGGACCATGCCCAGGTATCCGCCGAACACCAGGGCCGCTGCGGCCACCAGGCACAGGGACACCACCAGCAGCGCCTTACCCAGGCGGCGGGGGCGACGGTCTGAGGTGTAGTGGTAGTGGATGGGGCGGGGTTCCCCTTGGGGCCAGCGATGGGAAAGATGGTTGGACACGGCAAACGCCTCCTGAATCAGATTCATGCCCGGGGCAGACTGAAGGTAAAGGTGGTCAGACCGTCCTGACTGGTGCAGGTGATGGTCTCTTTGTGGCTGTTGAGAATGGTTTTGACGATATACAGACCCAGTCCCACGCCGTCCCGGTTTTCACTGCGGGAGTGGTCGGCCTTGTGGAAGCGGTCGAAGATGAGGTCCAGTTCCTCCGGGGGAATGGTCTTGCCCTGGTTGCTCACCGACACTGTGGCCTTGGAGCCCTTGGGGACAATGGACAGGGACAGGGTGCCCTCCTCCTGGGAGAACTTGATGGCGTTGTCCAGCAGGTTGTAGCACACCTGGGTGATGGCATCCTGGTCGCCCCACACCATCACCGGCTCTTCCGGCAGGTTGGTGGCCACCTCTAGGTGCTTCTGGTTGATCTTGCCCTCCAGACTCACCAGGGTGCGCAGCATGGTCTCGCCCAGGTCAAACTGCTGCTGGGGGGCCCGCTCGTCGGACTGGAGCCGGGACAGGTCCAGCATAGACCGCACCAGCCGGGACAGCCGCCGGGTCTCCGAGGAAATGATGCTCAGATACTCCCGCTCCCGGTCGTGGGGAATGGTGCCGTCCAGAATGCCGTCGGCAAAGCCAGCAATGGTGGTCATGGGGGTTTTCAGCTCATGGGAGACGTTGGCGATGAACTCGCTGCGCCGCTGTTCGCTCTTGGACAGGGACTCGGCCATGGCGTTGAAGGCCTCGGCCAGCTCGCCAATCTCGTCCCGGCGGTTGCCCACGTCCACTCGCACGTCCAGCTTGCCCAGTCCGAACTGACGGGCAGCGGCGGCGATCTCCTTCATGGGCTTGGACTGGTGCATACTGGTCACCGAGCTGAGAATGGCGGCCACCAGGATGACCGCGCAGGCCACTACCACGAAGATGGCGGACAGGTCCCGCCACATGGCGGTGATGTCCGAGGTGTTGGTGGAGAAGAACACCAGCCCTTGCAGGTATCCGCTGGAACTGGAGACAGGCAGGCCCACCATGAACCGGGCGCTGGAGTACAACCCATTTAGGGTGGTCATGCCCTCATAGACCTTGTCGTTGATGACAGCGTTGACGATGTCATTGGGCATGTTCCGAGAGGTCATGTTATACAGCACATGTTTGCCGTCGGTGGCAAAGAGAATGGTGCCGTCGTTGGTGGCCACGATGATGTGGGAGTCGGCCACCTGGGCCACCGTGGAGATGTATTGCTGAAACTCGTCAGTGGTCCACACGGTGCTGCCGTTGTTGTTGGCGGCGTAGGACGTATATTCTGCAATGTACTTGGCATTGCGCATGAGGGTGTCCTGCTTTTCCTGGAGGGTGTACTGGTAGCTCAGGGCGGCGAAGGATGCGCCCAACAGGAGAAAGGACAGCAGGACCATTCCGGCCATGGTGGCAAATTGCCGTCTATACATGGATTTCATGGATGAGGCACCTCCTGCTCTGTGGGGTTAGCTGTTGGACTCAAACTTGTAGCCCACGCCCCACACGGTTTTCAGGCTCCACTTGTCGCTGACGCCCTCCAGCTTTTCCCGCAGACGCTTGATGTGTACGTCCACGGTGCGGCTGTCGCCGAAGTAGTCAAAGCCCCACACCTCGTCCAGCAGCTGGTTGCGGGTGAAGACCCGGTTGGGGGAGGAGGCCAGATGGTACAGAAGTTCCAGCTCTTTGGGCGGGGTGTCCACCCGCTTGCCGTCCACCAGCAGCTCGTAGGAGTCCAGGTTGATGACCAGCTTGTCAAACACCAGCTTTTTCTCCTTTTGCTCCTCTTCGCCGTATCGGCGCAGCACGGCGTGGACCCGGGCCAGCACTTCCTTCATCTCAAAGGGCTTGGTGATATAGTCGTCGGCGCCCAGCTCCAGGCCGTTGACCTTGTCCTCCAGCTCGCCCTTGGCGGTGAGCATGATGATGGGCACCTTGGAGGTCTCCCGGATTTTGCGGCAGATGGACCAGCCGTCCATGCCGGGCAGCATGATGTCCAGCATCACCAGGTCGGGCTGGAACTGTTGGAACTTCTCCAAACCCACCAGTCCGTCGTTGGCCACCTGACAGTCCATGGACTCCTTTTCCAGATACAGACGCATCAGGTCGGCAATGTTCTTGTCATCTTCCACGATCAATACCTTACGGGGCATACGTGTCACCCTTTCTTTTTCTGCGGAGAGGGGCTCTCCCTAAATTTTTTATGATACCAGTATTATATCCTGCTTTTTTGGCGAAGTGGAGAAGTTTTTGTAAATTCACACCACGTAAGAGCGATCAATGTGAATGACCGCGTGATAATTGGGGTTTTCCGCCTGCAATGCCTGGACCAGGGCGTCCTTCACCTGGGCCGGGGGCATGGTGACGCTATAGGGAACCACCAGATCAAAAATCAGGTTGGTGTACATAGGACCCATGGTCATGCGGAAGTCATGGATGGACAGGTCGGGGTGGATATCCCGGGCCAACTGAGCGGTGCGGGCCCGCAGTTGCTCCACCTGGTGGTTGCCGGTCTGAATGGGGTCCATGTGGATGACGGCCTCGATCTGGAACCGCTCGCCCAGCTCCCGCTCGATGTGGTCGATGATATCGTGGGCCTCCATCACGTCGGTCTGATCGGACACCTCGGCGTGGACGCTCATCATCCGCCGCCCGGGGCCGTAGTCGTGGATGATGAGGTCATGAATGCCCACCACCTGGGGGTGTTCCATGATGACAGACTGGATATCCTTCACCATCTCCGGGTCGGGATTGGTGCCCAGCAGGGGGTCGATGGTGTCCTTGGCGGCAGACCAGCCGGCCTTGAGGATGAACGCTGCCACCAGCAGACCCAGCCAGCCGTCCAGCTGCAAGCTGGTGACATGGGTGATGCCCAGGCCCAGCAGCACGGTGGAAGTGGCCAGGGCGTCGGAGCGGGAGTCGATGGCGGTGGCCCGGAGGGTCTCGGACTGGATGCGATTGCCCAGCTTGCTGTTAAACCAGCCCATCCACAGCTTCACCAGAATGGAGATTACCAGAATGGTGCCGCTGAGGGCGGTGAGCTGGGTGGCCTCGGGATGTAAGACCTTCTCAATGGAGCTCTTGCCCAGCTCCACACCCACCAGGAGGATGAGCAGGGACACCAAAAGCCCGGAGAGGTACTCCATGCGGCCATGGCCAAAGGGGTGGTCGGCGTCCGGCTTCTGACCGGCCAGACGGAAGCCCACCAGAGTGACCACAGAGGAGGCGGCATCGGAGAGGTTGTTGAAGGCGTCGGCGGTGACGGAGATGGCGCCGGTGATGAGTCCGGCGGTGAGTTTTCCCGCAAAGAGCAGCAGGTTTAAGAGAATTCCCACTCCGCCGGCGAAGACGCCGTATTGACGCCGTACCTCGGGGTCACGGGTCTGGGTGTAGTTGGGAATGAAACGACGAAGGACGATGTCCAACAATGGTAAGGACCTCCCTTATGAAATAGTTAGCATTTTATTATACACAAATATGGCAGGGAAGGCAACGCAAACCAGGGAC
>NHCFR05603__coassemble_387_pt1 | contig 36220 bp, 26 predicted proteins | sample NHCFR05603__metabat2_high_PE_050 | metagenome-assembled genome bin NHCFR05603 | reverse complement strand
TGGCGATTCTTTCCCCGATTTCTCATCGCTGAGAAATCGGGCCCAGCGGAGCGCGCCTCCCCTCGCCAGGGGAGAAAACCTGCGCCTAAGACATGGGAGAAGTCACATCTCCCCATACTGCACACAGCAGAAATAAAAAAGCGGAAGCAACCGAAGTTGCTTCCGCTTTTCATATCGCTGGTTTCCCGTGCTGCAATTAGTCGGTGACGTAGGGCAGCAGAGCCACGTGACGGGCACGCTTGATGGCCTCGGTCAGCTGACGCTGATGCATGGCGCAGGTGCCGGTGGTGCGGCGGGGCAGAATCTTGGAGCGCTCGGACAGGAAACGCTTGAGCTTGGCAGCGTCCTTGTAGTCGATGTGCTCCACCTTGTCCACGCAGAAGGCGCAGACCTTGCGGCGCTTGCGGTTGCCGCGGGGCTTCACATTATCCATAGCCATAATGGCAGACCTCCTTACTTATGATGGGCCCTATTAGAAGGGCAGATCGCCGTCGTCATCGGCCAGCTCAGCGAACTGGTCGGCGCCGGCAGGAATCCCGTAATCCACGGGAGCGGGGGCGGCGGGACGGCTGAAGCTGCCGCCGCTCTCGCCGTCCCGCTTGGAGTCGCCGAAATACACATTATCGGCAACCACCTCAGCAGAGCGGCGCTTGCCGCCGTCCCGATCCGTCCAATCACGAATCTGAAGGCGGCCCTCCACCACGGCCATACGGCCCTTGGCGAAGTACTTGGATACGAATTCAGCAGTGTTGCGCCAAGCCACGACATCGATGAAGTCGGTGGTCTTTTCGCCACTGTCACGACTCTTGAAATCACGATCCACAGCCAGAGAGAAGGACGCCACGGCGGTGCCGCTCTGGGTGTGTCTCAGCTCAGGGTCACGGGTCAGACGGCCCATGAGGATGATTCGGTTGAGCATGTGCAACCTCCTCCTCAGGCTTCCTTGCTGACGATGATGGAGCGCATGATGCCGGTGTTGATGCGCATCAGACGGTCCAGCTCAGCGGGGAATGCGGGATCGGCGGTGAAGCTCATCAGGACGTAGTAGCCCTCAGCCAGATCGTCGATCAGGTAAGCCAGCTTGCGCTTGCCCCACTCATCCACCTCAGTCACAGTACCGCGGCTCTCAGCCAGGGTCTTGAACTTAGCCACCAGAGCGGCAGTCTCCTCCTCGCCCAGGTTGGGGTTGATGATGTAGAGCACCTCGTAGTTACCAGTCACTTTTGCCATAACTTTTGCACCTCCTTACGGACATATGGCCCCCGGATTAGCCGGAGGCAAGGATGTTGCCCGTCCTCTTGGACAGACTCATTAATTATATCGTATTTCTTCCGTTTGTCAAGTCTTTTTTCTCCACATTTTCCGGTTTTCTCGCTTCTCTACTCGGTTAGCTCGTTGTTTCGGTGAAGAAATGTACTTTTTTTGGCAAATAAACACGGGTCGATTTTTGTTTTGTTCAGTCGAATTTCCGGGTGAACAAATTGTGAACAAACTTTGAACTCGTTGGGCTGCAACGGATTCACCGTCCTTTTGTTCGGTGAACATTTTTTGTTCACCTATGTTTGTTCACTTTCTATAATTTGAACTTTTTATTCTTGTGTAGTATTTTTTCACAGTTTTCTTTGACGTGTTTTTGTTTTTGTAGTAAAATTTACCCGTTCGCTGGAAAATTTCCTTTCACGAGAATGCGGTTGCCCTGGGTTGGGTCATAATCCAGTGTCAGCAAATCTGAGGCCACTGCGGCAGCGGCCTTGGCTTTGTCCGCATTGGGGGCAGGCAGCAGGGTGGTCTGGGGCGGAAACAGTCCCGGGTCATCCAGGGAGCAGATGACGGCCAAGTCCTCTGGCGGGAACTGGCCGCACACCTCCACCCCCAGCAGGTCCCCCACGACCACGCCTTTCCGGCCCTGGTGGGCCTCCAGGAAGGCAGACAGGGACTGGGTGCCGTCGTGGAAGAACACATCCTGAGGGGCGAAGCCCTGGGAGAGCAGGGTCATGAGCTGACCGCTGCGCACCGGCTCGGCCACCAGGAACAGGTCTTCCCGGCCCAACCGGGTCTTGGCCTCCCCCATGAGGGACGGATAGTCCGGCAAAATCTTATAATAGAGAGGGTCGTCGTTGTCACAGTCCACGAAGATCATGGGCGTGACACAGGGAGGGTTCACATGGGCCACCGCCCGGCACCCGCCGTCCAGCACAAAGATGACGCTGGGCGACACTGCCAGAATCTTCCGCCAGTCCTCCACCAGGTCCCCCAGGCGTAAAATCACCGAGGGAATGCCCAGCTCCAACAGCTGGGCCTCCAGCTGCATGGCCAGGTCGGTGAGGTGCAGCCGCCGCCCCACCGATTCCCCGTGGAGGCGGGTGACCAAAATCGCCGCCCGGTTCTTCTTTCCCCGGGTGGTGCGGGTGGTGGGATAATTGAGCTGTTTGGCCGTATCAATGATACGTAGCCGGGTGGCACTGCTGATCTTCCCCTGCCCTGTGTGGTTGAGGGCATAGGACACCGTGGCCAGTGAACAGCCGCAGATCTTGGCAATCTGGCGCATGGACACTTTTTTCTCTCCCATAAAACTTCCCCCTCCGGTCATATCAATGACCATCATATCAGAAAACCGCTAGGTTGAAAAGCACCATACCTTTCAAAAAGGAGCGAATCTCACCATGGAATTTCAAGCAAGACTCAATGCGATCATCAAGGAGCGTTACCGCAAGCCCCTGGCCAAGTGCACCAAGGGTCAGCTCTACCACGCTCTTCTCCAGCTCACCCAAGAGCTGTCCGCCCAGCGCCCCGCCCCGGACACCGGCCGCAAGCTGTACTACTTCTCGGCTGAGTTCCTCATCGGCAAGCTGCTGAGCAACAACCTGCTGGCCCTGGGTATCTTTGACCAGGTGTCCGCCCTGCTGGAGAAAAACGGCTTTACTTTGGCCGAGATCGAGGAGCAGGAGCCCGAGCCCTCCCTGGGCAACGGCGGTCTGGGCCGTCTGGCCGCTTGCTTTTTGGACTCCCTGGCCGCTCTGGGCCTGCCCGGCGACGGTGTGGGTCTGAACTACCACTACGGCCTGTTCCACCAGTACCTGCGCAACAACAAGCAGGAAGAGCAGCCCGATCCCTGGATTGAGGAGCAGGGCTGGCTCATCCCCACCGACGTCACCTTCCCCGTCCAGTTCGGCAACCAGACCCTCAACGCCGTGATGTGGGACATCGCCGTGCCCGGCGCCAACACCGAGACTGCCAACCGTCTGCATTTGTTTGACGTGGAGAAGCCCGCTGCCGCTCCCGAGGACGGCATCGACTTTGACAAGGGCGACATTGCCCACCACCTCACCTCCTTCCTCTACCCCGACGACAGCGACGAGGCCGGACGGCTGCTGCGTGTGTATCAGCAGTACTTCATGGTGTCCGCTGGCGCTCAGCTGATTTTGAAGGAGCTGGACGAGAAGGGCATCTCCCCCTGGAACCTGTGCGAGCACGTGGCCATCCAGATCAACGACACCCACCCCTCCATGGTGCTGCCCGAGCTGACCCGCCTGCTGCTGGAGCGCGGCCTGTCCATGAACGACGCCCTCCACCAGGTGTCCCACGCCTGTGCCTACACCAACCACACCATTCTGGCCGAGGCCCTGGAGAAGTGGCCCATGAGCTACATTGAGCGGGTGACGCCCCAGCTGGTGCCCATCATCCGGGAGATGGATCGCCGGGCCAAGTCCGTGTTCCCCGACCCCCGCATGGCCATCATCGACGACAAAGACGTGGTGCACATGGCCCACATGGACATCCACTACACCTACTCCACCAACGGCGTGGCCGCCCTGCACACCGAGATTCTCAAGACCTCGGAGCTCAAGCCCTTCGCCGACGTGTACAGCTACAAGTTCAACAACAAGACCAACGGCGTCACCTTCCGCCGCTGGCTGGAGGTGTGCAACCCCCGTCTGGCCACCCTCATTGACGACTGCATCGGCAACGAGTGGCGTCGGGACGCCAGCCAGCTGGAGAACTTCGCCACCTTCGTCCGGGACCCCAAGGTGCTCAGCGCCATGCTGGACATCAAGGACTACAACAAGCAGCAGCTGGCCAAGGTCCTCAAGCAGCGCCAGAACGTGGAGGTGGACCCCCAGTCCATCTTTGACATTCAGGTCAAGCGTCTCCACGAGTACAAGCGCCAGCAGATGAACGCCCTGTACGTCATCAAGAAGTACCTGGACATCAAAAACGGCATCCTGCCCACCCGTCCCATCACCGTGATCTTCGGCGCCAAGGCCGCCCCCGCCTATGTCATGGCCAAGCACATCATCCACCTCATCCTCTGCCTGCGCCAGCTCATTGAGTCCGATCCCCAGGTGCGTCCCTGGCTGCGGGTGGTCATGGTGGAGAACTACAACGTCAGCTGGGCGGAAAAGCTCATCCCCGCCTGCGACATCTCCGAGCAGATCTCCCTGGCCTCCAAGGAGGCCTCCGGCACCGGCAACATGAAGTTCATGGCCAACGGCGCCGTCACCCTGGGCACCATGGACGGCGCCAACGTGGAGATCGCCCAGCTGGTGGGCCGGGACAACATCTACACCTTCGGCGCCTCCAGCGACCGGGTCATTCAGATGTACGCCAACCACAGCTATCACCCCCAGGAGTTCTACAACCGTCCCTGGGTCAAGGAAGTGGTGGACTTCATCGTCTCCCCCACCTTGGTGGCTCTGGGCGACGAGACCTGCCTGCGGGCTCTGTGGAACGACATGAAGACCAAGGACTGGTTCATGGCCCTGCTGGACGTGGAGGAGTACACCGCTGTGCGCAACCGCCTGCTCAGTGACTACGAGGACCGCACCGAGTGGTCCAAGAAGATGCTCATCAACACCGCCAAGAGCGGCTTCTTCTCCAGCGACCGCACCATCGCCCAGTACAACCACGACATCTGGCACCTGAACTGAGCTGACGCTCGGCAAAGAAGTCCACAGACTTCTTTGCCAGGGGTTCGCATGACGGATGGGGCTCGATTTCTTACGAAAAAGTCACCCCATCCGCCATGAGAAGTGTCATTTTCCATGCACATGTCCTGGAAAATGACGTTATTTCAATTGATTCCGCCACCTGCGGGTGGCGGAACTCTGCGAGGCCCCTGATCAGGCAAGCTTTCTGCATAAAAAATCCCGCTCCAATTCAGGAGCGGGATTTTTTCGGTTTGGGATGTTTTTAGCCCTTGAGGCTCTCCGCCCAGGTGGCGTAACGCTCCACCTTGGCGGCGCAGTCGGCCTGGCTCTCGCCACGGGCCAGGATGTACACCTTCACCTTGGGCTCGGTGCCGGAGGGACGGACGATGACGGAGGTGCCATCCACCAGCTCGTAGCGCAGCACGTTGGAGCCAGACAGCTCCATGGTGGTGCGGTCGCCAGTGGCGGCGTCCACCACGCTGCCGTCCTTGTAGTCCTTCCACTGGGCCACAGCGGTTCCGCCCACTTCCTTGGGGGGATTGGCACGCAGGTCGGCCATGAGCTGGGCCATCTTCTTCAGGCCGTCCAGGCCGGGCATCACCAGGTTCATGGTGCGCTCGCCGAAGTGGCCGTACTTCTCATACAGGCCCTGGAGGGCATCGTACAGGGTCATGCCCTGTCCGGCATACCAGGCGGCCATCTCGGTGAGGGCCACGGAGGCAGTGACGGCGTCCTTGTCCCGGACGAAGCTGCCCAGCATGTAGCCGAAGGACTCCTCGTAGGACATGATGACGTTGCCCTCGCCGGAGCTCTCCAGCTGGTCCTTCTTCTCGGCCAGGAACTTGAAGCCGGTGAAGGTATCGAAGCACTTCAGGCCGTTGTCCTCGGCCACCTTGCGGGCCATCTCGGTGGTCACCAGGCTCTTGAGAGCCACGGGGTTGGCGGGCATCTTGCCGGTACGGGTCTTGGCGCCGATGAGGTAGTCCAGCAGCAGCACGCCGGTCTGGTTGCCGCTGATGACCACAAAGTCGTCGTCCTTGGTGCGCACCATGATGCCCACACGGTCGGCGTCGGGGTCAGAGCCCAGAATGAAGTCGGCGCCCTCCCGCTTGGCGATGTCCACAGCCAGGGAGAAGCCCTCGGGGTTCTCGGGGTTGGGGGAGACCACAGTGGGGAAGTCCCCGTCGATGATCATCTGCTGGGGCACGCAGATCACGTGCTTCATGCCCAGACGGCGCAGAGCCTCGGGGATGAGCTTATAGCCGGTGCCGTGGAAGGGGGTGTACACCATCTTGAAGGTGTCCGCCACAGCGTCCACAGCAGCCTGGTCGTTGACCTGCTCCATGACGTTGGCCAGGAACTTCTCGTCGGTCTCGGTGCCCATCATGGTGATGCGGCCCTCGTCCAGAGCCTTCTTGTAGTCCATGGTCTTCACGCAGTCGAACACGTCCAGCTCCTGCATCTTGGCGGCCACCTTGTCGGCGGGGCCGGGAGGCAGCTGGGCGCCGTCAGACCAGTACACCTTGTAGCCGTTGTACTCCTTGGGGTTGTGGCTGGCAGTGATGTTGATACCGGCGATGCAGCCGTACTCCCGGATGGCGAAGGACAGCTCGGGGGTGGGGCGCAGGGAGTCGAACAGGCGCACGGGGATGCCATTGGCAGCCATGACACAGGCGGCCTCACGGGCGAAGAGCTCGGAGTTGTTGCGGCAGTCGTAGCACACGGCCACACCCTTGGCGGCGGCCTCGGGGCCCTCCTCCAAAATCACCTGGGCAAAGGCCTGGGTGGCGTGGCGCACCACATGTACATTCATCCGGTACAGGCCCACACCCATGGTGCCGCGGAGACCGGCGGTACCAAAGCTGAGCTGGGAGAAAAAGCGGGATTCCATTTCCTTCTCGTCCCCGGCAATGGCGGTCAGCTCCGCCTTCTCCTCCTGGGACAGGGCCGGACTCTCCATCCAGCGCTGATATTGTGCCTTGTAATCCATAGTACAGTTCCTCCTTATATTCTCAATGTTGTTTAAAATGCAAAGTTGCCGTCAACAAACACGGGAATCTCCTTCCCGTCCTGGGTGGTGCCCACAATGGACAGGTCCTTGGTGCCCACCATGAAGTCCACGTGGTTCATGGACTGGTTGAGGCCCACGGCCTTCTGACCTGCCTCGTCCAGGTCCTCGCCGCCCTTGACGCAGTTGGGGTAGGCGGAGCCAAAGGCCAGGTGGCAGGAGGCGTTCTCGTCAAACAGGGTGTTGTAGAACAGGATGCCGCTGTTGCGGATGGGGGAATCATAGGGCACCAGGGCCACCTCACCCAGATAGGAAGAGCCCTCGTCCATGCCCACAGAGTGGCGCAGGTACTCCTCGCCCTCCTCGGCGTGGACATTCACGATCTTGCCGTTTTCAAAGTCCATATAGAAGTTCTTCACCAGGTTGCCGTTGAGAGCCAGAGGCATGGCGGCGTACACCCGGCCATTGACACCGTCCCAGCGGGGGGCGGTGAAAATCTCCTCGGTGGGCATGTTGGCCACGAACTCCACACCACGGGGGGTGTCCTCGCTGCCGCCCATCCACACGTGGTTGTCGGGGAGGGTGATGGTCAGGTCAGTGCCCAGGGAGTTGGTGTAGTGCAAGGTCTTAAAGTTGTACTCGTTGAGCAGTTTGGCTCTCCGGGCCGTGGCACCCACATGCTCCCGCCAGCGCTCCACGGCCTTGCCGTCTCCGGTGATGCGACATACCGAGAAGATGGCCTCCCACAGAGCGTCAATGGCCTCCTCGCCCTTCTTGTCGGGGAACACCTTCTCCGCCCAAGCCTTGGTGGGGTGAGCTCCGATGGACCACTGGAACCGGTTGGCGCTGAGGGAATCGTGCCACACCCGGGTGTTCTCTCCCTGCACCCGCTGCCAGGTCTGGATGCGGGTGGAGTCCACGCCCCGGAGCATCTCAGGGTCCGAGCCGATGATGGACAGAGCGGTGCAACCCTCCTGCACCATCCACTCATACTTCTCCTTGAGGTAGTGGGGGAACTCCTCAAACACCTGGCTGTCCGCCTTCAGGTACCGCTCCCGGACGATGAAGTCGTCCCGCCAGTCCATGATCACGTCCTTGGCCCCACGGTCCAGGGCCACCTGGGCACACAGACGGGCCAGGGGCGCACACTCCACCGGAGCAGCCAGGTTGACCATCTGGCCGGGCTGGATATTCAAGCCCACTTCTACCAAAAGATGGGCATATTCTTCCAATTTTTCCTTAAAATTTGGAACCATAGGATAGGTTCTCCTTTCGCTGTGCATTTCCCCCAGAACGGGGATTTCAAAATACCTTAATATTATAACATCACATCAAAAAAAATACAAATCGGAAATTGCATTTTTTAGCGTGATGAAGTATAATCTTTTCTATCTTAAAGTCTGGAGGAGCTGCGCCATGCTGAACACTGTCATTCCCGCAGGGTATTCCCCCTGTTTAAACCTATACGATACCCAAAAGGCCATCGGTCTTTTAAAGCGCCTGTTTGAGGACAATCTAGGCGGCGCCCTCCATCTGCGCCGGGTCTCCGCCCCCCTGTTTGTGGAGGCCTCCACCGGCCTCAACGACGACCTCAACGGCGTGGAGCGGGCGGTGTCTTTTGACATCCCCGACGCAGGCCGGGACGCCCAGGTGGTGCACTCTCTGGCCAAGTGGAAGCGCCTGGCCCTCCACCGCTATCAGTTCTCCGTGGGCGAGGGGCTGTACACCGACATGAACGCCATCCGCCGGGACGAGGACCTGGACAACATCCACTCCGTGTATGTGGACCAGTGGGACTGGGAGAAGGTGCTGGCCCCCCGGGACCGCAACGAGACCTACTTAAAGAACACCGTCACCACCATTGTGGCGGCCCTGGCAGACACCCAGTCCACCCTCCGGGCGGTCTATCCCCAACTCACCCCCCTGCCCACCATCCAGCGGGAGGTGTCCTTTGTCACCGCTCAGGAGCTGGAGGACCTGTGGCCGGAGCTGTCCCCCAAGGAGCGGGAGAGCGCCTGGGTGAAGGACCACCCCACCACCTTCCTCATGGGCATCGGCGCCCCTCTGAAATCCGGCAAGCCCCACGACGGCCGTGCCCCCGACTACGACGACTGGAATCTAAACGGCGACCTGCTGGTGTGGAACTCGGTGCTGGGCTGCGCTTTTGAGATCTCCTCCATGGGCATCCGGGTCAGCCCCGAGTCCCTGGACCGCCAGCTCACCCTGGCCGGGTGCGATGACCGCCGGGAGCTGCCCTTCCACAAGATGCTCCTGGAGGGCAAGCTGCCCCTGACCATCGGCGGCGGCATCGGTCAGAGCCGGGTGTCCATGTACCTGCTGGGCAAGGCCCACATCGGCGAGGTTCAGGCCTCCGTGTGGGACCAGCAAACCCTGGAGGCCTGCCGGGACGCCGGGGTCATCCTTCTGTAAGAGGGAGGCACTACCCATGAAAAAACTTGGTTTTGGCTGTATGCGCTTCCCCCTTCTGGATGCCGAGGACAACACTTCCATCGACTTCCCCCAGGTGTGCCAGATGGTGGACCTCTTCTTGGAGCGGGGCTTTACCTACTTTGACACCGCCTACTTCTACCACGGAGGCACCAGTGAGGAGACGGTGAACCGCTGCCTGGTGCAGCGGCACCCCCGGGACTCCTTCACCCTGGCCACCAAGCTGCCCCTGGCCAAGCTGAAAGAGGCCACCCCCCAGGAGCAGGCCGATATGTTCCAGCTCCAGCTCAAGCGCTGCGGCGTGGAGTTTTTCGACTACTATCTGCTCCACTGCATCGACGACGAGAACTACGAGATCGCCCAGCGGCTGGACAGCTTCGCCTTTGTCCAGCAGAAGAAGGCGGAGGGGTACATCCGTCAGGCGGGTTTCTCCTTCCACGGCACCCCGGAGCTACTGGAGGATGTGCTCACCCAGCACCCGGAAGTGGACTTTGTCCAGCTTCAAATCAACTATCTGGACTGGGAGAACCCCAAGGTCCAGTCCCGCCGCTGCTACGAGGTTGCGGTGGCCCACCACAAGCCGGTGGTGGTGATGGAGCCGGTAAAGGGTGGCAAGCTGGCCAATCCCTCCCCCGCTGTGCGGGAGATGTTCGCCGCCCTGGATTCCAATGCCTCCCCCTCCTCCTTTGCCATCCGCTTTGCCGCCTCTCTGGAGCACGTCTTCATGGTGCTCTCCGGCATGTCCTCCCTGGAGCAAGTGGCGGACAACACCGGGTATATGGCGGATTTCCGCCCCGTCTCTCCCCAGGAGGTGGCAGTGCTGGAGCAGGCTGCCCAGCAGATCCAGGCAGACGGCACCATCCCCTGCACCGCCTGTTCCTACTGCACCGACGGCTGCCCCCAGCGCATTCCCATTCCCGCCCTGTTTGCCCTGTATAACCGTACTCTGGGCCAGCCCGGCCTCCCCCACAAGAAGGAGTACCGAGAGCTGTGCGCCCAAGTCGCGCCCGCCTCGGCCTGCATTTCCTGCCGCCAGTGCGAGGGAGCCTGTCCCCAGCACCTGGAGGTGGTGGAGCAGCTCCAGCGTGTGGCCAAAGTGTTCGAAGATTGACCCCAACGGGCCGCAAGTGCTTCTTGCGGCCCGTTTGTTTTTTTCCACCTGTCCCGAAAAACAGGCCGCCTATTCCCAATCGGTAGACAACACCCCGGATTTTCCGTATACTCAAAGTACCAAGAGAAGGGAGGGAACGCCATGAAAGTGGAAGTGCACATCGACCCCCAGCTGACCCACACCCATGTGGTCATCCGCGCCCCCGCCCGCTCTCCCCAGGTGGAACAGCTGGTGCGCCAGCTGGAAGAACTGGCCGCCCCCTCCACCTTCACCGTCTTCCGGGACGGCGAGGCCCGGCGTCTCCCCCTCTCGGACATTCTCCGCTTTTACGCCGACGGCAAGGGGGTGTCCTGCCAGACCACCACGGGGATTTACACAGTGCGGGAGCGGCTGTATGAGCTGGAGGAGGCCCTGGCCGGGACCCGACTGGTGCGGGTGTCCCACTCGGAGGTGGTGAACTTAAACCACGTCACCGCTTTGGATTTGTCCCTCACGGGCACCATCAAAATGACCCTGGCGGGCGGGACCATCGTGTATGTCTCCCGGCGGTATGTAAAGAAGATCAAGCAGGCATTGGATTTATGAGAGGAGGGTAAGGTATGCTCTTTGACGACACAAAACAGGCACAGCGCCGCATCACGCTGGGCATTCTAGCTGGAATCGCCGTTCATTTTCTGTTGATGTATGTGTTGGGGACACGGGCTTTCTTGGGCCCTGAGGTTTCCGCCGTGTTTTCTTACCCCACCTGCTCCTTCCCACCTCCGTTTGAGGGCTGTGGGATTCTTCTGTCCTATCTTCTGTTTGGCGTCCTGGGGGCGGAGATCGGGGTGTCCACCCTTCCCTTTGCCGATCATGGCCGCACCTTGGTTCTTCGCACCCTGGCCCACTTTGCCCTCATGGCCGCCACCGTGGCCCTGTGGGGCGGTCTGAACTTTGGCGGGGCGGGGGCTGCCTTCTGCCTCATCCTCCTGGCATCCATCTATGTGCTGGTGTGGCTGGGCCGCTGGGTGGGCTGGTATGTGGAGGTGGCCGCCATCCGGGCCAAGTTGGGGCTGGCCCCCGGCCCCTCTCTGCTCCACTGGCGGGAGACTCTGCCCTATCTGGTGTTCGCCCTGGGGCTGTGTCTGGGGCTGCCCACTCTGCTGCGCCTGCTAGACCCCCAGGACGTGCCTGTCCTCTCCGGGGTGTATTTTCCCTTCCTGCTGCTGCCCATCGGCACCTTCTGCTCGGGGGTGTCCCTGGGGCATCGCCACGGCTTCTCTCCCCTGTACCCGGTGGCCTGTGCCCTCTTTTCTATGGCGGCGGCGCTGCTGCTGTTCAACGACTCCGCCCTCTTCCACGGCGGTATCTCCCTGGTGTGCGCCCTGGTGGGCAACGGGGTGGGAACTCTGCTGAAACAGCGGGCCCCACGGGAAAAGAACCCCTAGCTCCCCCCTCTTTTTTCCCTCAGCCCTTGCAAAATCTTCAGAAAATGGTATAATAGCCGCACGGCGGCTGTTATCAATTTCCGTTTTTCTTGCCCCTGACGGGACAACCGAAAAACCTGGCGTTGTATCATCAACGCCTTTGACACAACTTGTTGTGTTCGGATAGATCATTTGAGAATTGAGGGAAGTAGTATGGATCGCATCACCATCGCCTCCGTCTTTGCCGACAGCGAAAAGCTCTCCGGCCAGACGGTCACCGTCATGGGTTGGGCCCGCACCATCCGTGACATGAAAACCTTTGGATTTGTGGAGCTCAACGACGGCTCCTGCTTCAAGAATCTCCAGATCGTGCTGGACGCCAACGTCCTGGACAACTATAAGGAGATCACCGGCCAGAACGTGGGCGCTGCCCTCATCGTCACCGGCACCGTGGTGCTCACCCCAGAGGCCAAGCAGCCCCTGGAGATCAAGGCCGCCTCTGTGGCGGTGGAGGGCGTGTCCGCCCCCGACTACCCCCTGCAAAAGAAGCGCCACACCGTGGAGTACCTGCGCACCATCCAGCACCTGCGCCCCCGCACCAACCTGTTTTCTGCGGCCTTCCGTGTGCGCTCTGTGGCTGCCCACGCCATCCACTGCTTCTTCCAGGATCGTGGCTTCGTGTACGTCCACACCCCCATCATCACCGCCTCCGACTGTGAGGGCGCCGGTGAGATGTTCCAGGTGACCACCCTGGATGTGAACAACCCGCCCCGCCTGCCCGACGGCAGCGTGGACTGGTCCCAGGACTTCTTCGGCAAGAAGGCTAACCTCACCGTGTCCGGCCAGCTCAACGCCGAGAACTTCGCCATGGCCTTCGGCTCTGTGTACACCTTCGGCCCCACCTTCCGGGCTGAGAACTCCAACACCCAGCGCCACGCCGCTGAGTTCTGGATGATCGAGCCGGAGATCGCCTTTGCCGACCTCAACGACGACATGGACCTGGCCGAGGACATGATTCGCTATATCATCCGCACCGTGCTGGAAAAGTGCCCCGACGAGATCAACTTCTTCAACTCCTTCGTGGACAAGGGCCTGAAGGAGCGTCTGGAGCTGGTGGCCAACTCCGAGTTTGGCCGTGTGAGCTACACCGACGCCATCGAGATTTTGAGGAAGAACAACGACAAGTTCGACTTCAAGGTGGAGTGGGGCTGCGACTTGCAGACCGAGCACGAGCGGTACCTCACCGAGCAGGTGTACCAGAAGCCCGTGTTCGTCACCGACTACCCCAAGGACATCAAGGCCTTCTACATGCGCCTCAACGACGACGGCAAGACCGTGGCCGCTGCCGACTGCCTGGTGCCCGGCATCGGCGAAATCATCGGCGGCTCCCAGCGTGAGGAGCGCCTCGAGGTGCTGGAGGAGCGCATGCACCAGCTGGGTCTCAACCCCAAGGACTACTGGTGGTACCTGGACCTGCGCCGCTACGGCTCCTGCCGCCACGCCGGTTTCGGCCTGGGCTTCGAGCGCATGGTGATGTACCTCACCGGCATCAGCAACATCCGGGACGTGGAGCTGCATCCCCGTACCGTGGGCAACGCTGAGTTCTAATTTTATTCAGCGAAAAATATGTCTCTAGCAGAAAACATAAGGTCAAGTCATTAAAAAGGTTAGTGAGAATCTTTAAAGTTCTCACTAACCTTTTCCTTTACTTTTGATTCTATTTCACATTGAACATTTGGGTTTTCTTTCGTTTAGTTATTCACCCGCTACAGCCTCCATCCTCCTTATATTCTCTTGAGCTAACTCGTAATAGCTAAGCCAGTCCCATATGCTAATACACCTTTTAAACTGTGAACGACATGGGTGACTGTTTTCTTTAACTGTCAATAATGTTGAATCGTCATCAAGAGCTCTATAAATGAAGTCCAACAAATCATCTTTATTAATTTTAGATGGGTTTAACAAAGGTATTTTTGCCACAGTTTTACTTAGCCCATTCAACCGATAATAGTCAACAATAGTACCTTGCATTTTAAACACACCTTTTCGACGTTTCTTTTTTTCTCCATCTGTCAAAAAATCTGAGAATTTAGACTTAATTGATTGCCTCACTTTTTTATTTAAGCAACTCACATCTGTACAATGTGCAATCAATTTACATACTGGCAACCTACTTCTCCCATTATATAAAACTGGTATAGCCTCTTTTAATATCATCGTATCATCATATTCCAAATCTGAGCGATTAATCACATATAAGTATAACTCCTCAGATTTGATACCACGATATCCTACTCTCCCGAATTTTCCATATACACCAATCCCTACAACAAAGTCAATATCCGCTTTTTCATCTTCGATACTTGTTGCAACATATAGCTTCTCTGTTGGTTTGTTTTCCTTTACCAATTCATAAAGCTGGCTTTTTAGTCTTCTCAATATTTTAACATCATATCTTACTTTATTATGTAGAATGGCCGAATATAATTGGCCGTAATCTGTTAAAAGAACATTCTTCATAGAAATCGTTTTCCCACTCTGGGTAGTAAGCATTCGCTCACTAATACAATCATCTCGCTTCTTATTCATGTTCCATTCAACAAAAATCATTCGCTGGGATAATTGCGCCAACTGATAGTCTTCCAAACACTCTGCCACAGAGTCCAAAATATGCTGAATGTCAGAGTCACCAATTCCATATCCAAGAAAAATAATTGGCCTTTCCAAAAACATTGTTAGTATTTTGGCACTTAAATACGCGCTTTTCTTCAGAAATCTATTGTAATCATCCGAATTAATCACAATAGATTCAGCTTTTGTGCAACATCCATGAATTTTATATAGTTCTCCAACCTCATAGGTAGTTGAGAAAAGCAAGTCATCCTGACCTATGTATGTCCGAAATTGATCCTTTCCAAAACACTTTTCTAGAAAACAGTCATAATTAGTCGTAATAATACAACTAATGTTTTTGTTTCCAATCTGCTTAAATAGCGCTATCTCATCCTTATATTGGGTTTGAAAACTCGAACTTTCATTTTGGAAAAAATCTGCAATACAAATTTTAAATGGAGATATACCGTCCTCCATTTCCTTCGCATGCTGTTCTCGACTCTCCTGAAATTCGTCTGATATATACCACCGTTCATTAAAATCCGCCTCAATATAATCAGCTGCAGTAGGCAATATCAAATCAGGACAATCTCGGCATTGTCGTGTAGCCTTATCATTGTAATACTCGAACGGTTTTGTGGAAAACTTCTTCAATAGGCCCTTCCAATCCGGCAAATTTAGGTAGCGCCGTGTAAGGCCAGAACCAACAAAAAGAACAGGGAGTGCATCACTTAATGCCAATAATTCGGTAATCTGTTTTTGCACGATATATAGCTCCTTTTCTTTAGTTCTACTCTTATAATTAATTATACTTAACCTCGATATAATATGTATCACTAATCATTTTATATATTTTATCATCTTATATCCATATCTTCAACATTTTTTCTTCACTTTGACTAAAAGTCGTCTTGTACACGCATAAAAAAGCCTCCCTTGTGTAAAGGGAGGTGGCACGGTGTAGCCGTGACGGAGGGAGATTGTCGCAGAGGTCAGAGAGCTCTGACGCAATGGGCGGTATGTACCCGAGTGGCCAGGAAGTCCGGTGGAGGTCTATCCCGTGTGCAAACCTACGGTACAGCCGCCCGCTTGCTCCCTCAGACTGCCCTTACGGGCAGCCAGCTCCCTCCCGGAGGGAGCCAAAGGATTCCGCCGCATTTGTTGTGGTGCTGTGGTAGGGGCCGTGGCTTGCCCGGCCCGTGGCTACCCTGGCCTTGCCCTGGGGGATTCGGGAGGGGCAAGCCCCTCCCCTACGCCCAGCAACACTGGAAATCCGGCAAAGCCCTCAGGGCCTGCATTTTTCATTCTTCATTTATCATTATTCATTGTCCTTCATGTTCCAGTCGGGGATGAACTTCTCCCCCACCGCCTCCAGCTCCTGCACATACCCCTGAATCCCCAGGGCGTCCATGTAGTTGCGGGCGGCTCTCAGCTCGGAGGGACGAATGGTGCGTTGCAATTCCGGGAACTGCTCCAGATTTCCACAGGGGGTGTACTGGGCCATCAGCGAAAACAGCACCTCGCCGGGGGCGAACTGCTCCGACACCCAGTCCATCACCCGCTTGGCCTCACTGAGGCGCCCGGGGAGAATCAAATGGCGGATGACCACCCCTTTTTTCAAAATCCCGTCCTCCAACTGCACGGGGCCCGTCTGGCGGAACATTTCCACAATGGCGGCCTTGGCAGTGGAAGGATAGTCCGGGGCGGCGGAGTATTTTGCCGCCAGCTCCTCCGTCACATATTTCAGGTCGGGCAGGTATACGTCCACCTTTCCCTCCAGGCTTTTGAGAATTTCCACCCGCTCGTAGCCGCCGCAGTTCCACACCACCGGCAGGTTGCCGGGGATGGGTCGGGCAAGCACCTTTTGCAGCACGTGGATGTACTGGGTGGGGGTAACCAGCTCAATGTTGTGGGCTCCCTCCCCCGCCAACTTTCCAAAGAGGGCGTACAGCTCGTCCTCCGTCACCGCTTTGCCCTGGTTTTCGTGGCTGATGGGTCCGTTCTGGCAGAACACACACCCCAGGGTGCAGCCGGAGAAAAACACCGTCCCCGCACCTCGGGAGCCGGAAATACAGGGCTCCTCCCAGTGGTGCAGCTCCGCCCGGGCCACCTTTGCCACGCTGGGCAGGCGGCACCAGCCTTTTCCCTCCTCCGGGGTACGCTCCGCCCCGCACTGCCGGGGGCACAGATTACAGATCATCTCTGAATCTCCTCCTTCACCACATCCATCACCCCGGAAAAGGCGTTGGGCACGGCGTAAATGTCGGCAAGTTCCTGCCAGGTGCACCACACCCAGCCCTTTGGCAGCTGGTCCTCCTCCAGGCGCACCACCTGGGCGGTGAGGTGCCACTCCACATGGGAAAAGATGTGCCGGGCCACCCCGCCAAAACGGCCCTGGGGCATGTCCTCCGTCCACTCCGGGGGCAGCTGGCCCTCCAGCTCATTGGGAAACTCCCACAGCCCCGCCAACAGCCCCTTGGGGGGACGCTGGCGCAGGGCTACCCGGTTTTCATGAATGATCAGCCACACCGTCCGCTCCTCCATGCGCCGGGGGCGCTTGGGGGCCTTCACCGGGATGCGGCTCCAGCTGTCCTGAGCACAGGCCACACAGAAGTCCCGGGCAGGGCACCGCTGGCACTGGGGCGCTCCGTTGGGCAGGCACACCGTGGCCCCCAGCTCCATCATGGCCTGGGTGAACTTGTCCGGGGCGTGGAGGGGGATAATGGGACTCAGCTGGTCGGCGATGGCTCGCTTGGTGGCCTGGGCGGTGATGTCCCGCTCGTCCCCGTTGATGCGGGTGACCACCCGGAGGACGTTTCCGTCCACCGCTGGGACGGGCTGTTTGAAGGCGATGGAGCAGATGGCCCCGGCAGTGTAGTCCCCCACTCCCTTCAAGGCCCGCACCTGGTCATACTGGGAGGGGAAGACGCCGCCGTGCTCGGCCATGATCTGCCGGGCGGCAGCCTGGAGGTTGCGGGCCCGGCTGTAATAGCCCAGCCCCTGCCACAGCTTCATAAGCCGCCCCTCTGATACCTGTGCCAGGGCGGCCACGTCGGGCAGCTCCGCCATAAACCGGGCGTAGTAGTCCAGTACCGCCGCCACACGGGTTTGCTGGAGCATAATCTCGGACACCCACACATGGTAGGGGGTGGGGTCCTCTCTCCAGGGCAGGGTGCGGGCGTTGTCTCGGTACCACTCCAGAAGGGGGATGGGCAGTTGTTCGATGGGCAGCATGGGGTTACCTCCAGGTCAAAAAATCCTCTTTAGTATATCACACTTCCCCGTCTCCCCTCAAGCGTCGGCACAGCTGGACAAATTGGGAAAAAATCACCGCTCCCGCCTCACCCATCCGCTCCGGGTGGAACTGCACCGTCCACAGGGGCAGGGTGCGGTGCTCCATGGCCTCCACCACCTCCCCCTCGGACCAGGCGGTGGCCACCAGCCCCCGGCCCAGCTTGCCCAGGCCCTGGTGGTGGTTGGAATTGACGGTCCCCACCGCCCCATACCATGCGTCCATGCGGGAGCCCTTCCGGGTGCGCACCGGGTGGAAGCAATCCCCCTGGGGCTGCTGGTGGAAGGGGGCCAGGGTCTTGTCCAGGTTTTGCACCAGGTTGCCCCCCGCCCACACGTTGACCACCTGGTGGCCCCGGCAGATGCCCAGCACCGGACGGCGGGCGGCGGTGAAGGCGTCCAGCAGAGCCAGCTCTCGCCGGTCCCGGGACAGGTCTATGTCCCGGGACCCCCGGTTAAAGGAATGGAAACAAGATGGGTGGACATCGCCGCCCCCGGCCAGAATGAGGCCATCATAGCGCAGGTCCGGCTGGGGCAGGTACACGGCGCTGCCCTGGGCCCCGGCCCGCTCCACCGCCTCCAGGTAGTTGGAGGCGTCCCCGCCCCCGGTGGAAATCAAAATGGAAACCTTCACGTTTTCTTCCCCCTCCTTGCCCATAACCAGCCAAATACCGAAAGCCCCTGCATAAGCAGCACGCCCACATAGAGCAGCGTACCCACCACCACGCACACCACGCAGGTGGTGCCCAGCCACACCCCGGCCCTCAGCAGCCACTGAAACAGCAGCCGACACCACAGCCCCACCAGCACCGCCGACAGCACCGGGCGGACAAACCAGGCGTACAGCCGCAGGCGGAGCCCGGTGGCGTGGAGCACCGAGGCCAGGTTCATCCCCATTCCCACCAGGGAGGAGAGGACGAAGCCCACCACAAAGCCCCGCAGGCCCCAGGCGGACACCGTGCCATAGGTAAAAGCCAGCTGCACCACGTCACTGGCAATGGCATTTCTGGCCCCCCTGCCCTGGAGTCCCAGGCCGTTGAGGGCGCCCCCCAACACCGACTGCACACAGGTCATCAAGGTGCCCACTGCCAGCGGCAGGATGTACTCCCCCACCCGCTGCTGCTGAAACAGGAGCTGACCCACGGTGGGGCCCATCACCACCAGCAGCGCCATACAGGGGGCCATGAGCAGCATGGTCACCGACATGATGCGGTTTAAAAATCCCGCTGCAACTCGGGCATCCCCGTGGGCAGTGCGCCGGGACAGGTCGGGCACCATGGTCAAGCACAGCGCCCCGATAAATCCGGTGGGCAGGGCCAGCAGGGGCATGGTCATGCCGCACAGGACACCGAAGGCGGACATGGCCGCCCCGGACTCCATGCCCCCCTCCACCAGCTTGGCGGGGATGAGCACCGCATTGGCCGAGCCCAAGATGGTGCCCAGCACGGAGGTGAGGCCCACGGGGATGGCGATGGACCACAGGCCCTTTGCCACCGACGGGTCCCGGGCCAGGCCCCGGGGGCGGGTGCGCTGAAAGAGTATCACCAGGGACACGGCGGAAAACACCTCGCAGATGACCATACCCAGCACGATGAGGCCCACAGTGCGCTCCTGGTTTTGGGGCAGCAGCCACACCAGCAGGCCCAGCACCGCCCCGGCCCGCACCAGCTGCTCCATGGTCTCCACCGTGGCTGGAATGCGCACCCGCCCGGTGCCGTAAAAACAGTGCTTGTGCAGGTTCTCCACCCCGGTGAGGAGGACACAGGGCACCAACAACACAATGCCCAGCCGGGTGCGGGCATCCCCCAGCAGGTACACGGAAATGGGGTCCGAGCACCACACGATCACCGCCCCCAGGGGGACGGCCAGGAGGAAGAAGCGGCGCAGGCCCGCCCCCAACACCTGGGTCACCCCCGCCTCGTCTCCCAGGGCATGGCACCGGGCGGCACGGGTGGACACCGCCACTGTCAGGCCCACCGCCGTCACTGACATAAACATGGAGTACACCGGCATCACCAATTGATACAGCCCCATGGTCTCCGCCCCAATGAGCCGGGAGAGCATCATCCGGTATAAAAAGCCCACCACCTGGGCAAACAGCCCGGTGGCGGTGAGCAGCAGCGTTCCCGACCACATGGCGCTCAAAACAAATCCCCCCTTCTCATAGCGTTTCCATTCTATGAGAAAGGGGGATTTTTCATGTGAACTTTTTTCCATTTCGCCGCATAGGATGGCAAAAAGGGGGTAGATGCATGGACCAGCCCACCAGACCAGACCGGAGTGCCGATTCCGACTTTTCCTTTCTGATGGCGGTGCTGGTGGCCGCCCTGATGGCAGTGCACACCCTATACCGGGCCGAAGCAGGACAAACCACCGGGTTTTATCCCCTGCGCTGCGGCGAGACCGCCCTCACCCTGGGCAGCTCTGGGTTCTTCCTCACCCAGGCTCTCAAGGCCCTAAACGAGACAGACCCCGCCAACGCCGCAGAGCATTGCGCCGCCCAGTGGGAGGTGCTGGCGGCGGGACTCCTTTTGATTGCCGCCTTTATCCAGTTTGAGCTGGTTCAATACCGCAGACGCACCGGGCAGCTGCCCGACCTTTTTACAGCTTCTTGAGCCGACCCGCTGCCCGGAGGATGGAGGCCACCGTCTTGCTGTCCTCCAGGCGGCCGTCAATGGCCATCTCCACCGCCTGGGACAGGGGCATCTTCACCCGCTCCAAGAACTCGTCCTCGTCGGGGTGCATCTGGCCGAAGGTGAGGCCACGGGCCAGGTACACATGCTGGAGCTCATCGCAGAAGCCGGGGGTGGGCAGCATCTCACCCATGGGAATCCACTCCCGGGCCTCGGCGCCGATCTCCTCGCTGAGCTCCCGCTTGGCCGCCTCAAAGTGGTCCTCGCCGTACTCCAGCTTGCCGGCGGGCACCTCCAGGAGTACCTTGGCATAGGGGTAGCGGTACTGACGCACCAGGTAGATGTTGTCCTCGTCGTCAATGGGCACCATGACCACGGCACCGGGGTGGCGGATGACCTCCCGCCAGGAGGTACGGCCGTTGATGAGCTCCACCGTATCGTAGTGGACCTTCAGAAGACCGCCGTCATACACCAGCTTGCTGGTGAGTGTTTTTTCCATGAGTTCCATACCACAAGACCTCCTCGTATCATTTCCCTGAGTATAGCACACTTTTCTCCCCATTGCCACAGGAGGAAAAAACTTGTATAATGACTTTATCACACTAGAGAAACGACGAGGTGTTTTCCATGGAACTCTCCCATGTTCATATTTGTCTATCCACCCTCTCCGTCTATCGGGACCTGCTGGACCACCCCGTACTGGTGGCCCTGTCCAAGCTCTCCCAGGCTCTGGAGGCGGAGGACGGCCTGACCGCCGCCCAACACTACAGCCAGCTCTTCTATGAGATGCAACGCTCCGGCAGCCCCAGCCTGGGCCACTGGCTCTATGAGGCCCTGCGCTGGTCCCAGGGGCCCTACCCCACCGCCATAGCAAAGAGGGAGTGCCCGGAGCACCTGGAATATGCCGCCAGGCTGGACATTGACACGATGCGGGCCATCAGTGCCATTCCCAGCCAGCAGTGGCTGGACGCTGTGGCCCAGGCCACCCCGGCCCAGCTGCGCCCCCTGCTTTCCAAGCTGCTCCCCTGGCCCGACGAGCCTACCTTCTCCCTGCACCTGGCTCCCCTGCGCCAGGCCTATCTCCAGGAGGGTGTGGGACCTCTGGCCCGGCACAAGGCCTTTGTGTGGGAGGACGGTACCCTCGTCCCGGTGCCCCACCCCGACTGTCCCACCAGCCAGCAGCTCATGGGCTACGAGCACCACCGCAACCAGGTGGTGCAGAACACCCGGGCGCTGCTGGAGGGAAAGTACGTCAACAATGTGCTGCTCTACGGCGAGAGCGGCACCGGAAAGTCCGCCACCGTCAAGCACCTGCTCACCCTGCCGGGGATGGAGCAGCTGCGCCTCATCGAGGCAGACAAGGAGAACCTGTCCGGCCTGCCCGCCCTCATCCGCTCTCTGGAGGGGCAGCCCTTGAAGTTTATCATCTTCATTGACGACCTCACCTTTGACCGGGACGACCCCACCTACTCGGTGCTGAAAACCATTTTGGAGGGCGGCGTGGAGCGTCGGCCCCAGAACGTGGCCATCTACGCCACCTCCAACCGCCGTCATCTGGTACGGCAGACCATTTCGGAGCGGGCAGGCGACGAGATGGACCGCAACGAGACCATCCGGGAAAAGACCTCCCTGGCCGACCGCTTCGGCCTGCGCATCCTGTACCAGGGCTTGAGCCGGGGCGAGTTCTTGGACCTGGTGGACCTGTTTGCCGCCCAGCATGGGTGCCCCCTGCCCCAGGAGCAGCTCCACCAGCAGGCCATCGCCTGGGAGCGGCACCACGGGTCCACCACGCCCCGGACAGCGCTGCAATTTGTGCTGTCACTGTGAGGAAAAGACCTCCACAACCGGGAAGCCGGTTGTGGAGGTCTTTTATCATCCTATCGTTTCTCGAATCTGGGCCATCACCTGGTCCGTCTCGTATTTCAGTTCGGCGGCAGACATGCGCTGGGCCCCGTGGCCCAGAATGATCATCTGTTCCAGGCCGTCGGAGGTGGCCACCCGCACCCGGTTGTCCCGGCTGAGCTGGTAGGTGGTGCGCTCAATGTACATGTCGGCGGTCTCCGCCTCCTTGGTGTACACCACGTACAGGTCCCCCAGCTGCTCCACGGCACCCTTGCCGCCCTTGACCTTGTAGGCGTCAAAGACCACGATGACCTGACAGCCTCGCCAGCTCTGGTAGTTGCGCAGCAGGTCAATGAGCTTGGCCCGTGCCCCGTCCAAATCCTCTCGGGCCAGGGCAGACAGGTCCTCCCAGGCGTGGATGATGTTGTACCCATCCACCAGCAGGTAGTCCTTCCCCGTCCGCTTTTTTAAGCCCTTCCAGGGCCGCTCCTTGGGCTTGGTGGTGGCCTTCACCGAGTGGAAGGCCCGGGGCTTCACCGCCCCATAGGTGCGGGCGAATATCTCCTCCAGCTCTTTATCCAGGGCCACCTGAGAGGCGTATCCCCGCTGGTACTGGGGGGCGGGCTGGGCTTTCTTGGCCCGCTCCTCCTCTGGCAGCCAGCCGCTGTCCACGTGCATGTGGGAGCGCACCTCATTCCAGGGCACGTGCACCCCCGCCCCGTGGTCACAGAACACCGAGCCCGAGGGGTTGTCCACGTCCCGGTCCGGGTCGTAGCCCCGCTCCTCCACCACTTGCTGGGTGTTGTGGCAGGGGCGGTAACCGTCCAGGCGGCAGGAGAACCGCCCCCGGCCCTGGGTATAGGCGGCCACCTGGCTCCAGTAGTCCCCCACCTCAGATACGGGCAGGGACCCGGTGAGCACCGCCGTCTCCCCCCGCATCTGGGGGCCCTCAAACTCGCCGCACATGCGCTGCACGTCGGTCATGGCCCGGCCCACGCTCTCCCCCGGCACCTCCAGGCGGAAGGTGTACCAGGGCTCCAGCAAGATGGTCTCCCCCATCATCAGCCCCTGTCGGATGGCCCGGTAGGTGGCCTGGCGGAAGTCGCCTCCCTCGGTGTGCTTCAAGTGGCCCTTGCCGGTGAGCAGGGTCAGCTTCAAATCGGTGATGGGGGACCCAGTGAGCACCCCCACATGCTGGCGCTCCACCAGGTGGGTGAGAATGAGCCGCTGCCAGTTGCCGTCCAGCACGTCCTCCGAGCACACGGTGTCAATTTGCAGCCCCGCCCCCCGCTCCAGGGGCTCCAGGAGCAGGTGCACCTCGGCGTAGTGGCGCAGGGGCTCAAAGTGGCCCACACCTTCCACAGGCTTGGCCAAGGTCTCCAGGTAGACGATGCTGCCGGGGCCAAAGGTGACATCCAGGTCAAAACGGCGGCGCAGCTCCCGCTCCAGCACCTCCCGGTGCACCTGGCCCATGAGTTTCACCCGCACCTGCTCTGCATGTGGCTCCCACTCCACTTGCAGCTGGGGGTCCTCCTCCTCCAGGCGGCGCAGACGCTCCAGCAAGGTGGAGGCGTCCACCCCCTCCGGGGGAATTACCTGATAGGAGAGCACCGGCTCCAGCCGGGGGCCGGTCCAGTTCTCCTCTGCCCCCAGGCCCTCCCCCGCCGTCGTGCGGGTCAGGCCTGTGACGGCGCACACTGTCCCAGCGGGGGCCACGTCCACAGTGGTGAATTTGGACCCGGAGTAGAGGCGAATCTGGTTGACCTTCTCCTCCCAGTCCGGGCCGTGGAGCACCTCCCGCACCCGCAGCTGTCCCCCGGTGACCTTCAGCCAGGTGAGCCGCTCCCCCCGCTCGTCCCGGGTGATTTTAAAGACCCGGGCCCCAAAGTCTTGGGGCCACTCCGGTTCCAGGGTATAGGCCTCAATGCCGTCCAGCAGCTCCTCCACCCCTTCCACTTGGAGGGCGGAGCCGAAGTACACCGGGAACAGCTGCCGCTGCACCACCAGAGCCGCCAGCTCCTCCTGGGTGAACTCCTCCCCGGACAGGTACCGCTCCATGAGCTCCTCGCTGCACAGAGCTGCCCCTTCCCCTCGGGCCTCCGGGTCTGCCATATCCACAAAGCCGTGGCCCAGCCGCCCCTCCAGCTGTTTGAGTATAGCGTCTTTTCCCTCATTGGGCTGGTCCATCTTGTTGACAAAGAGAAAGACGGGCACCCCCACCTCCTCCAGCAGCTGCCATAGGGTCTCGGTGTGGCCCTGGACCCCGTCGGCGGCACTGACCACCAGGATGGCGCAGTCCAGCACTTGCAGAGCCCGCTCCGTCTCGGCGGAGAAGTCCACATGTCCCGGGGTGTCCACCAGGGTCAGCTCCAGGTCCCCCCGGCGTAAGATAGCCTGTTTGGCATAGATGGTGATGCCCCGCTCCCGCTCCAGCTCCTGGGTGTCCAGAAAGGCGTCCCCGTGGTCCACCCGGCCCAGACGGCGGATATTGCCCGTCAAATAGAGCATGGCCTCGGTGAGGGTGGTCTTCCCGGCATCCACATGGGCCATGATTCCAGTTGTCAATCGTTTCATATTGGGTATTCCCCCTGCGTTTGGTTCTCCATTCAGAGTACCCGATTTTTCCCCCTCTTGCAAGGAAAAAAATTGCCCTGGGCACAGAGCCCAGGGCAATTTTTGATGCTAGGGGGAATTAGGCGTTCTTCTTGCGGAAGATAACCAGCACAGCCAGACCGGCAGCGCACACCATAGCCACCAGCAGATACACAGTCAGGTTCATGCCGTCTCCAGTGGGAGGCACCTGGCCGTTATCGGGGGTGTTGGTAGCGTCGGGAGCGGGAGTCTGGTTGGGCTTATCGGTGGGCATCTCCTCGTCCTTATCCGTCAGGTTCTCCATGGCGGTGAGCAGGTTCATCACTGCGGTATCCACCTTGGCCTGATCGTCCTCGGTGAGGCTCTCGTCGGCCAGAACGGCCTGAGCGGCAGCCAGAGCGGAGCGGAAGGCGCCCACGCTGGCCTCGTTGTAGCCGTCGAGGTCCATGGCCTCGGCCTTGGCAATCAGCTCTTCCAGGATGGACTTGTCAGCCTTGAAGCGCTGGGCCAGGATGGCATTGAGCAGGTCCTCAGCCACGGGCTGGATATCCTCGTCCATGGCGTCGCCATCTTCCATGACCTTCTTGGCGGCGTCCAGAGCGTCAACCAGCATCTGCCAGTTGTCAGCCACATACTTGTCCTCGTCGGGCAGCATGCTCTCAGCCTTGGCGATGAGCTGCTCCAGCATGGTCTTGTCGCCCTGGGTCAGACCCAGACCCCAGATGCCTTCCAGCAGAGCGTCCCAAGCGGCGTTGATCTCGTCCTGGGTGGCGTTGGCGTCGTCCAGAACGGTCTTGGCGTTGGCCACAGCGGCCTCAAAAGCGGCCTTGGCGGAGTCGGTAACACCCTCGGTGGACAGGGTCAGAGCGTACTCATAGGTCTTCTGCAGCAGGTCCTTGTTGCCGGGCTGGGCCTCGCCAGCGGGCACCAGAGCGTCCACGGCGGCCTCATAGGCAGCCTTGGCCTCCAGGAACTTCACGGGGTCCACGCGCTGGTCGTTGCTGGTGGCGGCCAGATCCTGAGCAACCAGTTCATCGATGGCCTGCTTGGCAGCGGTGACAGCAGCGTAGCTCTCAGCGGTGTAGTCCTCAGCCACGATGTTCTCGTAGCCAGCCACAGCCAGCTGAGCCAGCTCACGGTTCCGGGTGGAGTACACCAGACCGGCCTGAGCCTCTTCCACAGCGGCCTTCAGCTGGTCGGCCTTCTCCTGAGACAGGTTGCCGGCGTCGGCCAGAGCAGCCTCCAGGTCCTCCATGGCGGAGGAGTAGGTCATGAAGCTAAAGGTGGTGTAGACGTTGTTGTCGTTGGTGACCTTGTTGTCCACCAGACCCTGCAGCTCGTCCACGTTGCTGGCCTTGAGCACAGCATTGTTCACGGCACTGTTCAGGGAGCCCAGAGCGGAGTCCACCATGGACTGGGTGACGTTGTCGTTTTCATACATGGCCTGAGCCACAGCCTTGGCAACCTCGTAGGCAGCCACGCTGTCATCGGTCCAGGTGTCGGTGGGCTGAGTGGCATCCAGAGCGGCCTTCAGCTCGTCCTTATTCACCTGACCCACAGCCTGGGTGGAGGTGACGATCTCGGCAATCTCGGGGATGGTGTCGGTCCAAGACACGGTGATGCTCTCCAGAGTCTTACCGGTGTCCAGCTTGAACTCGTTGATGGCCTGGCTCAGAGTGCCCAGCTCCACAGCAGCGTCCTCGCCCACATACTGAGCGGTGACGGTGGCGTTGGAGATGGCGCCCAGCTGCACCAGACGGATGGAGGTCAGGCCGGTGGGCTCAGAGATGCGGTAGGTGAAGGAGCTGTTGGTAGCGCTGGACTTGTAGGTGGTGGTGTAGTTGCCATCCAAAGCGTTGGAGGGAATCTTACCAGCCTCTTCCACCACAGTGGACACGATGTCGCGGTTGGCCTCAGGAGAGATGTAAGCGCCACCGTTGATCATCAGCTCGCTGATGTACACCCACTTGTGGCTGTAGGTACTCTGGGGAGTGATGCGGATGTAGCGGCCATCCACGTTCAGCTCACCAGCATCTGCATACATATAGCCGGGGTTCTTGGAATCGTGGGTCAGGTAATCGGCGTCCTTGGCTACCGTGGTGTCATTGACGTTATCCACCTGCTTACCCACAGTCATGACGGGGGTCCAGTCCTTACCGTCCACAGAAACCTCAAACAGAGCGTGGCGGAGATAATCCTGGTGAGTCTCAATGATGTAGTAGCGCAGGGATTCAAAGTGGATGACCTGGCCCAGATCGAAGGTGATGTGCTTGCCCTGATCCTGAGAACCGGTAATCTCCACATAGGTGCCCAACTTGCCGTCGAAGGCGTTGGCCACATTCTTCAGAGTACGAACATCTCGAGAGTCGCTACCCTTGGCAAAGTCACTCTCCACGGACTTTTCAGCCACAAACTCATAGGTGACTACGAACTCGGTGATGTCCAGCTTCACGCTATCGGCAGTGGCCACAGCGCGGACATAGCGGGCGTCAATGGCGGACTTGGCGGTGTAGGGGGTCCAGGTCACACCGTTCATAGAGGTCTCCAGAGTCACGCCCTGGGGCAGCTCGGAGGTGGTCACGCCGGTGACAGCCTTGATGTTGCCCAGGTCCACACCCACATAATCGCCGGTGTTCAGGGTGGCGGTGCCGCTGGTGAGGTTCACCTGGCCCTCGGAGGCGTTGGAGAGGATGTTGGTCTCCACATTGGTGTACAGGTTCTCGGTGGAACCGGACTGCTTGATCACCTCAGTGACGGTGAACTCACTGAACTTGCCCCAAGAGCCCTGCTGCACCAGGTTGCGGATGCGGATGTACTGAGCCTGAACGCCGTCCAGGTCGATGTCCAGCACGTCGGTGCCGCTGGCCTTGCCCTCGTAGCGCTCATAGCTAGGCACAGCGGTCCACTCCTGACCGTCCACGGAGGTCTCGATGGTGTACACCTTCAGCTTGTCGGAGCTGTCGCCGTTGCCCACCACAATGTGAGCGCTGTCCAGCTTGGCAACCTTACCCAGGTTGTAGCCCAGGAAGTCGTCCACCATGAAGTCATCGCCGGTGGTGTTGCCGGACCCGTCGGGATCGTACCACACATAGGTGCTGTCGTTGCCGTCGTACAGGCTGGCCTCGTTGCCCTGATAGACAGCCCAGCGCTCGGTGCGCATGATGTTGTACTCAATGGGCTCGCTGGAGGTGTCGGCGGAGAACTCCACGTTGAACTCGCCCACACGCCACCAAATCTTCTTAAAGGCATCGTTCTGCACACGCACAGCGGTGGTAGTGATGTCCTCATCAGAGAAATCGAAGGTCTGAACCTTGTCGCCGTTGACCTCAGCGATGGTCTGCCACTGGCCCTGGTCGTCCAGGTACTGGATGGAGCCGTCGGTGATCACGTCGCCGGCAGCGGAGCCGCCCTGGGCGAAGGTGACGCTGGTCAGCTTCATGGGCTCAGTGAGGGTGTACTGGATGTAGGAGCCGGCGGGCAGGCCGTCCTTGTCGGTGCCGCTGGCCACAGACAGCCACACCTCGCTGGCGCTGGCGCCGCCGTTAGCACCATCGTTGAGCACGTCCCAAGCGGTGCCGTTCATCCGATCCCGGTTGGTGGAATAGGTACCCTCAGTGACCTCAGGCTCGCTGTCCTGAGCGTTGATCTGGAACTCTCTGAGATCCAACCAGCAAGCACCGCTGTTGGCCTGAGTGGTGATCAGGCGCACGCCCATAGCCTGGAAATCCTGGGGCAGTGCATCCTCATCCAGGGAGATTTCGAAGGGCTGATTTCTCGGCACATCGAATTGATTCTCTCCCTCACGCAGCTCAATATCAACCCACTCTTTTCCATCGGTGGTATACTGGAGTTTGGAATGCTCAAAGTGATCGGCCTGACCCTGCATGGTAATGCGGATGTTGTTCACATCGATGACCTTGTTATACAGCAGTCCCACATACTCGCCCTCAGCAATGGCATTGGGAGTTTTAAACGTCATGCCGGTACTGTCGCTTCCATCAAAGATATTAGCAACGTCACCAGTGGGGGTGTCGGTACGGTTGGTGATGAAGTTGGCAATCACCTTGCTGGGATCCATGGCGGTCTCCGCAGACTGAGAGACATAGTTGGCCAGGGTCTTGATGAAGGGCACAATGTGCTGCACGCCCACCTCGGCGTACTCATTGTGGTCCAGATACCAGAAGGGGTGGTTCTTGGAGCTGTCAAAAGCGGTCTTACCCTCGGAGTTATACTTGAGGATGTTGGTGGTGTCGCCCGCCAGCACAGCCTTCACGCCGTTGAGGTAGGCGATGGCAGCCTCGGTGGTGTCGTCCCAGCAGTTGATCCAGTAGACGATCTGCTCGGACAGGTTCTGGTCGCCAGCCTTGGCCCGGTAGGTCTTGGCGGCCTCCTGGAGCACCAGGAACTCAGCCATGACGGCGTCCACATCCTGCTCGGTGACGGTGCCGGCAGCCAGCTTGTCCTTAAAGTCGTTGAGGATGGGCTTGAGCTCCACAGACTCCTGGAGCACACGCACACGGCCGTCCATGGCCTGGTTGATCATGTGCTTGGACAGCTCACGCAGAGCGTTGGAGGCGTCATTGGGGATGACGGTGTTGTGGTCCACACAGGCAAAGGAGGCATCCCAAGCCTTGTCGGCCTCCTTCTGGCTCTCCCAGATGTTCCAGGAATAGCAGGCGTTGCCGAAGATGGCCACCTTGCTGGGCTCGGACTGCTGCATGGGGTTGAGCACGATGCCCTGGATGTTGTCCGGGTTGACCCCGATCTGGAGGAAGTCGGAGTAACCGCCCATGATCAGGTGCTTCTTGGAGTTGTCAGTGCAGGGCCAGTTGATCCACATGTAGGGACCACGGCCTGTATTCTGGGTGAAGGTGCTGGTGAAGCTGTCGGACACCTCGCCCCACACCTTGCCGCCGGTCATGACGATCTGCACATTCTCCGGGAACTGGGCATAGTAGGACTCGCCTCGTCCCATGTACTCCACGGTACAGAAGGGCAGGGTCTGCTTCAAATCGGGGTAAGTCTTCTGCATCTCCTGGAGCCACTGGGTCATGTCGTTGAGGAAGCGGATATAATTGGTGCTTCCCACATTCCCGGCGTCGTCAGCCAGAATGGCGATCTGACGCACACCGGCTCCGATGACCTGGGCAAACTTGTCCTGCACGATCTTCAGATCAGCCTGGTAGTTCTCCTCGGTGTTAAAGCGCACAGCGTTGTACATAAAGGGGTGCAGAGCAAACACAAAGCGGCACTTGGAGGCGTTGCCGGCCTCAGCCAAGGGCTTGATCTTGGTCTCCAGCTCCTCCTGGGTGTACAGCTCACGCCAGTTGGAGTTGTGCTTGGGGTCGTCCTTGGGGGCGTAGAAGTAAGAGTTGAGCTTGTAGTAGCCGCCCCAAGTCATCAGATTGGCACGGTCCTCGGTGCTCCAGGGGTTGCCGTAGTAGCCCTCGATGAAGCCACGGCTGGCCACGTCGGCCCAGTCCTCCACATGGAACTCCTGGATGGTGTAGCTGTCCATCTGGGTGAACACATGGTACAGAGTGGTCAGGCCGTAGAAGCTGGCGTCGGTGTCACGGCCCAGCACGGTGATCACACCGTTCTGGTTGTCCAGAACATAGGAATCCAGCTCGTCAAACAGCCCGTCGGTGGTCACCTCCAGGTTCTCCTTGGCGTAGCTGTCCACATAGCCGCCGGAGCCGTTGATACCCACCAGAATGTTGGTCTTGCCGCTGACCATCTCGTCCGAGGTGGTGTAGGTGATGTCCCCCTTCAGGTCCAGCACCTCGTCCAGGCGGTCCTTGGTGTACTGGTCGATGCCGTCCTCGAACACCACGTTGACTTCATTTTTGACAATGTAGTCTCCACCTGTATAGGTCATCACATGGGGATTGGGGTAAATCTCATACCCGGTACTCCCCGTGTCCTCGGCCTGGGCCTGGAAGGGGGTCATTGCCACACAACCCGCGCCCATGACCGCGGCCAAGGCGGCCGCAGTGAGTCTGCGTCCCATATGGGCCTGACTCGCTTGTCTTGTTTGCCGTCTCATTTCGCTTCCTCCTTATCTTATTTTGGACGCTGGAGCTTCCCACAAAAAACAAAAAAAGCCAGACCGCCAGGAGCAACTACTACATGGTCTTCATAGTCTTCTGGTCAATCCGGTTTTGCCCTTGCGGTAACAATCCATTCTATCCAATTATGAGTGAATCTTACCATATTAAGTTAGACAAAGTAAACAGTGTGTTTCGAAATTTTTAAATTTTTTACAGTTCTCTTTTCTTTCCCAATTTATCTTGCAGAAGTAATGGGTACAATTTCATATTTTTGCGGAAATTCGTGTATTTATTCAGTAAAAAAATAAATTCCATTTGGTTCCATATCGAAAACTTTTGTGTCTGGTTCGTCATTTTGCACAACACAAATAAAAATCGCCGTGGGGAAGCACGCGTCTTTCCCACGGCGGCGGCAGGGCAATTTTCTCACCGGAGCAGCTGATAGATGCACCCGTACACCACACTGGCAAACACCCCGTAGGCCAGCACCGGCCCGGCCACGGTGAACAGCTTGGCCCCGGTTCCGGTGATGCGCCCCTCGCTTTGAAACTCCAGGGCCGGGGACACCATGGCGTTGGAAAATCCGGTGATGGGCACCAGGGTTCCGGCTCCCGCTTTCCGGGCGATGTCGTCAAACACGCCCAGACCTGTGAGCAGGGCAGCCACAAACACCAGGGTCAGAGACACCAGTGGCAGGGCGTTCTCCCCCGCTCCCCACCTCTCATATAGAGTGCTCAGTCCCTGTCCCAATGCGCAGATGCCGCCCCCCACGCAAAAGGCCCACACCAGGTTTTTGGCCGTGGGGGAGGATTTGGCCATGGCCATCACATACTTTTGATATTCCTCATTGCTCATGTTCATGGGTTCTCACCTCACAGAGAGTATACCCATTTTTCATGCATTCATCATAGCAGTGGGGCAGAAAGCGGCATTCGGCGCTCCCTGCCCCATGGATTTCTCAGGATTCTTTTGATTCTTTGTTCTCTTTCTGGGCCTCTCGGTTGCGGCGCACCCGCTCCAACATCCCACCCAGGGAGGCATTTTCCTGCAGTTCCAACAGCTGCCCAATGAGCTGATTGGATAAGAGGAAGCCCTCTGGGGTAAACTGCCATCGGCGTCCACGTCGGCGGGCCCAGCCGTGCTGCTCAAACTCTGCCAGCTTGGCGGCGATGGGCTCGAAGTTCATCATATACTCCCGCCGGTACTCCCACTCCTCAATGCCGTGGACGGTGCGCATGCGGAGCATCAGGTATTCGCTGCCCCGCTCGCGGCGTGTGATCTGCTCGGACTCTTCCACCACCGCGTCCCCCTGGAGCATGTGGTCAATGTACTGGTCCAGATCGGAGAGGAAGGAATACCGCCGCCCGCCGAAATCCGAGTGGGCCGCAGCGCCCAACCCCATATAGGGGTGTCCCATCCAGTATTTCATATTGTGCCGGGACTGATAGCCCCGCTTGGCAAAGTTGGAGATCTCATACTGTTCGTACCCGGCCTCGGCCAGGCGCTTCACCGTCCACAGGTACAGGGCCGCCTGTTGATCCTCGTCGGGCAGCTGCTCGCCCCGGGCCACACGCTGGGCCAGAGGAGTTCCCTCCTCCACCGTCAATCCGTAGCAAGACAGGTGCTCCGGGTTGAGAATCAGCGCCTTTTCCACCGTCTTGTGCCAGCTCTCCTCGGTCTGCCCCGGCAGGCCGTAGATCAAATCCAGGTTCAGGTTAGTGATTTTGGCCCGGCGCACCGCCGTCACAGCGTCCACCACCTGGCGATAGGTGTGAGGACGGTGCACGGCCTGCAGCTCCTGGTCACAGCCGGACTGCATCCCCATGGAAATGCGGTTCACGCCCGCTCGGCGCAGGTGGCGCAGCATCTTCTCATCCACGCTGTCCGGGTTGGCTTCGATGGTAATTTCCACATCTTTGGACAGGGTGAAGCGGCGTTTGATGGTGTGCAGCAGCTCCACCAGACGCTTTTCTCCATACCACGTGGGGGTGCCCCCTCCGATGTAGATGCTGTTGACGGAAAAACTGCGGGCCGCCTCCGCACTCTCCACAATGTGGCGCAGGAGCGCTTTTTGGTAGTCGTCCATCCGGTCTTCCCGCCCTGCCAGCGAGTAAAAATCACAGTAATCACACTTGCTGCGGCAAAATGGAATGTGTAAATACAGTCCCAGGCACTCTCCCATACGCTCTCCTCCTGCGGGTGTTCATCTAATTTTATGATTATAGCACACACCAGGTATAGATTCAATGTCACTTCTTTCAATCTAGTTTTTATTATTATATTTAGTCATATTGACCTTGATATCACAAAGTGAATATGTTATAATTAACTCTCAGAAAGGATGGTGTCACTATGGAACACGCACTCACACCTGACCCCTTTGACGCCCTGCCCCGTCCCCGGAGACGTCCCCAGGAGCATGGCCGCACGCCCTTCGACGGACTGCGCCCCTGGTCGGCCATCACCCACGGAATTGGTGCGGCGCTGGCCATCCTGGGCACAGTTCTGCTGCTGGTAAAGGCAGTGATCACCGGTGCTGACGCCTGGAAATTGGTCTCGTTCTCCATCTATGGAGCGTCCATGATCGGACTATATACCGCCTCCACCCTCTACCACTCGGTGCACACCACCGCCGCCAAGCGCATTGCGCTGCGGAAGTACGACCACGCCTCCATCTACTTCCTCATTGCGGGCACCTACACCCCGGTGTGTCTCACTGCCCTGCGGGGGCCCTGGGGCTGGTCCATGTTCGGCATCATCTGGGTCCTGGCCATTGCGGGGCTGGTGATGACCTTGGCCTGGATCAACTGCCCCCGTTGGCTCACCTCCACCATCTACATTGCCATGGGCTGGCTGGCATTGGTGGCCATCTATCCCCTCTACCTCACTCTGGGGGTGTCCGGCGTGCTGTGGTTGCTGTCCGGCGGCATCCTCTACACCATTGGCGGCGTGCTCTACGCCCTGAAGTGGCCCGCCCGGGACAATCCCCGGTTTGGCTGTCATGAGATTTTCCACGTGTTCATTGTGCTGGGCTCCGTGGCCCACTTTATGATGATCTATCACGTGTTGCTCCCCCTCTAAGATGCAAGAAACTGGTCTTTCCCTCGAGAAAGACCAGTTTCTTGTCTTTATTCGTGTTCGGCCAGCTGTTCCATAATCCAAACGGCGCTGCCTCCCCGGACCTCGCCGTCCCGCAGGTCCTGGAAGCCCATGGCCAGCCAGAAATCGTGGCCCTTGGTGTTGCCTTTCAGGCAGCCCAGGCGGATGCTGTCCATTCCGGCGTCGGCAGCTGCTCCGGGCAGAGCCTGGGCCACAGCCCGTCCGACACCCTGGCGGTGCAGGTTGGCGTCCACCATAAAGAAGCCCACCCACAGGGTACGCTCCCGGGGATAGCCCTCCACCAGGTCCAAAATTCCCACCAGCTTGCCCTCCTGCCACAGGCCCAAATCATGCTTTTGCTCCTGGATGCACCGGGGCGGCAGGGTGGCCATATCCTCCCGGATGCTGTGGATGGTGGGCTGGCCCTGGTTCTGAATCTCATAATAGGCGGCGTTCCCCTCCATCAGGGCCAGAACGGCGGGCAGGTCTTCCTCCTCCCACCGACGAATCTCAAACTGAGGCAGGCGCTGGCTCAGGGCATCCACCACCGGCATATCAGGCAGGGCCACCTTGGTGCCCACACAGCGGTTGATGGGGGTGCCCAGGTTGTGGAACTTCTCCTCGTAGTCGGTCATCACACCGCAAATGCCGTACTCGTGAAGGTTGCGGGTGACCTGAGACAACTCAAACCCGGCCTTGGGGAACTGGAACAGGGACCACTCAAACAGGTCCCGGTTGTCCGACTTGAAGTGGATCTCGCCCCCGTCCCGCAGCACCTGGCGATACCCACGCAGAAAATTCTCGTGGGTGAGACGGCGGCGGGAGTGCTTCACGGAGGGCCAGGGATCGCAGAAGTTGATGTACAGCAGGTCCACCTCGTCGGGGGCAAAGTAATCGCTGAGGCAGGCGGCATCGCCGTCAATAAAAAAGACGTTGTGCAGCCCCTTCTCCCGGCACCGCTCCATGGCGATGACCATGGCGTCGGGCACCCGCTCCACTGCCACATACAGGTCTTGGGGGTTGGCCGCCGCTGTCTCGGCGGTAAATCGGCCCTTGCCGCAGCCCAGCTCCAGACGCATCCCCTGGGCCTGGGGCATCAGCTCTCGCCACTTGCCACGCTGGGCAGCGGGATTTTTAATCCACAAATCGGCACAGTTCTCCATGCGCCGGTCCAAGTTCTTCTTTTTCCGCATTCTCATTGGCTTCACCTCGTACCATTCAAAGAAAGTCGAGAAAATCATATCATAAACTCTTGCCAAGGGCAAGGAAATCCGCTATAATATAAGCCCGTAAGCTGAAATATCCGGGTGTAGCGCAGTTGGTAGCGCGCCTGCTTTGGGAGCAGGATGTCGGGAGTTCGAGTCTCTCCACTCGGACCATTTGGTCAGAAAAACCGCCTATTTAGGCGGTTTTTCTGCATTTTAAGTTTAGCTTTTTGATTTTATTTCGTGGTAGTTTAAGGGGCAGAGAAGCGGTAGGCACATGAGTGAGAATAGGGGCTGAAACCGCCAAATCCCTAACCCATCCCTAATTGGCATGACTGCTGTATTCTTAATTTTCGGATACGATGAATTATTGAGTTTTCCAGCCTTATCCTTTATAATAGTTCTACGGTGAGCCTTTACGCCACCAAGGTAGCCGTGTGGGTGTATTCTCATGCGGTTTTTTTGCAAAAAGGGGCAAATGTATATGCGGACTAAGAGAATTATTGCTAAATGTGAACAGCATTCAGGATACGGCGCAGGTGTCGGTGACACAGAATATTATGAATACGAATGTCCTTGTGGAAAAGGAACAATCATTGAAGAACATGACAATATTCCAGGCTTTAGAGATCATAGCGTATATCTTCACTGTGACATATGCAGTAGGAAGTACTTTATCGATACTTCTGCTGGAATAAGAAATTGGAGAATCGTTCAAAAGAGGGTTAACAGGATGAAAACACAACCGTATATTTGTCGAGTTCATATCGAAAACTTCAGAAACTTCCATTCAGTAGATTTTTCTCTTGGTGAAAAGCAGGTATTAATTGGCGAAAACGCAGTTGGTAAAAGCAATCTTCTTTATGCACTTCAACTGATTCTTGATCCAACGCTTTCCGAAAAAGACCGAATGCTTGAAGAATCCGATTTTTGGGATGGTATAGAAAATCCTATGGATGATGGCCAACATATATTAATCGAGATTTATCTCGCA
>NHCFR05603__coassemble_385_pt1 | contig 36294 bp, 32 predicted proteins | sample NHCFR05603__metabat2_high_PE_050 | metagenome-assembled genome bin NHCFR05603 | reverse complement strand
TTTCTTTTTTAGTCTCACATGTTTTGATTTCTTCACCACATACAAGCATTTTTTGTATAAGTGTGTAACAATCAAATCTTTTTTCAAACAGAGATACCTTATTTTGCTTATCAGCTACACGAATAGCAAACCAAATAGCAATCCCAGAAATCGCCATACTGACAAAAGAAATACCTATTGTTAAAAACTCCACCCACCCAGGCTGTGAAGTTGCTTGGATATTATCGGCAATGGTTTGCAATGCCTGTATCATTTCAGATTCCATTTTCCTATTTCTCCGTTCATCAACTTGGATATAACCTGACATATCGAATTCTCTGCGTCAATCCGTAGCGATAATCTCTATTTACATGTTTTAGTACCCACGGAACCGATGTAGAAGGGTGGAAAGCACTTCGTTCTTTCGAATAAACTCTATCAGGTATTCTTCGTCAATTACAAACTGCCTGTTCCCATCTTTTTCTCTCGTTTTTGTAGCCAGTCTTTGTTTACCATCCGTATCTGTAATCTGAAAGCTATGAATAATCCTATTACGCATAGCAATTAGTTTCTCAAACTCAGTTTTTATTTCCTCATTTCCATTTTTGCAAATAGTATCCGCAACAGAGGCAATCAGTTTTCCTGATTCCTTATCCATCAAATTGTACCAATCACAACTATCACTGACACGTAATATATTTTCGATGATAAAAGCATTATTTGAATTAAATACACATAATGCACTACCTAAAAGTTCACGATAATATCTGTCGGGCAGGGACTGCCTCGTATAACATTCATACATATTTCATTTCCCCTTGAACACTAGTCTTTTCTTATGTCAATGGCTCCATTCATTAGTTTTGGAAGAAGTACATCTCTAAGCATAGCAATTTTTCTATTCTCTACTTGATTCTTTTCTACTAACTTAAAGATAGGGGAAACCAACTCGTGAAACTCTTGAAGAATTTTTTCTGGTGGCAGAACTATGGGAAGTGATTTAAAATCAGTTTTGTTAAACTTCGGTTGTGCAGAACCGCTCTTTATTCCTTGCATCAAGCTTTGCCCAAGCGACCATTTAAACCAGATATACAAATAATACTGAAGTTCTTGACGTTCTGGTTTCAACATTATTATATTATTGCCAAGTGTCATTGGACCGTCTAAAACAGGGCAAAGGAATACACTACCCACATCCCCAACATTGGAAATAATTATTTCCCCTCCTTGTAGTCGAGATTTGGAAAGAAAATTATAGGAATGTTCATCTACAAATACTTTAAATTCCCCAGATTTTAGGTCTATATTTCGAATAAAATATGCATAGTTGCGCTCTTGGTATAGATGTACATTGGCCTTTAGTGACGCAAAACTTCCGTTTGCTACATAATCAGTTACAATTAGGGGCAATCCGCCAGTTCTAGTAATTGTAAATTCTACTGGTATTGTCCCCAACTCGCTTTCCACAAACTCCCCATCCTGGAACGGCTCAAAATCCACAAACCAGCTTTTGAAGATGGCTTGGGCCTGCTGTTGAAGATTGGCATTGATTTTGTTATTTAGTTCTATTTTGTCATTAAAACTTTGCAAAATAGACACTATCTTTTTCTGCACCTCAATATCGGGAAGCTCAACTTCGATTTGTTGAAAGGTTGTTGATGGTCTTGCAAGCGCAGGTACTCCAACCTGTGATGCATTGCTCAATATTTTATGCTGACCAACTCTTGTGTGGAAATAAAACACCAGATATTCCGGCAAAACATGTTCATTACATCTAATCCGAAATTGTGACTGTGAAATTACGTAACGCTCGTATTTTGCATTCTGAGGGATATAAACGATTTGTCCCAAAGTTCCACGATGTGTAATAACTATATCGCCTTTTTTTGCGTTGGCCCTTTTTAGCGAATCTGCTTTTTCCTCTGTTACATATCTAAATGATTCTTCCTTTAATGTAAATCCATCTAGATTGCTTCCATTTAAAACTGGAACACCAGAGTCAACAAAACAATCTACTTTGATATTGGAACCAAACGGCCCCATTGAAATATCATCTATGAGGTCAGCTATGCGATATTTCTTAAAGTTCAAACCCAATCCCCCCCAGCTTCTCCCGGATTTCCTGCTCCAACTGGTGGGACTGCTCAAACAGCTGGGACAGCTCGCGTGTCAGCCGCTCCATTTTCTCCTGGAAGGGCTCTCCGTCCTCCTCCTGCTCCTCAATGCCCACATACCGCCCGGGGGTGAGAATGTAGTCCTGCTGGGCGATCTCCTGGATGGTGGCCACGGCGGAAAAGCCCTTGACCTCCTCCAGGGTGCCGTCTGCGTAGGCGTTGTAGGCGTCGGACAGCTTTTTGATATCCTCGTCGGTGAGCTCCCGCAGCTTCCGGTTCACCATGGTACCCAGCTTGCGGGCGTCCAAAAAGAGGGTCTTTCCCTTCTGCTTCTTGTTCCGGGCCAAAAACCACAGGGAGACGGGAATCTGGGTGGTGTAGAACAACTGGGACGGCATGGCCACAATGCACTCCACCAGGTCCGCCTCAATGATGTGTTTGCGGATGTCCCCCTCTCCGCCGCTCTGGGAGGACAGGGAGCCGTTGGCCAGCACCATACCCATGCGCCCGTTGGGGGCCAGGTGCCAGATCATATGCTGGAGCCAGGCGAAGTTGGCGTTGCCCGCCGGGGGCGTGCCGTACTGCCAGCGCACATCGTCCAGCAGCTTGTCCTGCCCCCAGTTGGACAGGTTGAAGGGGGGATTGGCCATGATGAAGTCTGCTTTCAGCTGGGGGTGGCAGTCGTCAAAGAAGGTGTCGGCGTTGTACTTGCCCAAGTCCGCCTCGATGCCCCGGATGGCCAGATTCATCTGGGCCAGCTTCCAGGTGGTGGGGTTGGAGTCCTGGCCGTAAACAGAAATGCGGTCGATGTTGCCCCCGTGGTTCTCAATGAACTTGGCCGACTGGACAAACATACCCCCGGAGCCACAACAGGGGTCATACACCCGGCCGTTGTAGGGCTGCAAAATCTCCACCAGGGTTTTCACCACACAGGCGGGGGTGTAGAACTCCCCGGCCAGCTTGCCCTCCTGCTCGGCAAACTTGGACAGGCAGTATTCATAGGTGCGGCCCAGCAAATCCTTGCTGGAGCCGTGCTCCACCATCTGGATGTTGGTGAACAGGTCCACCACATCCCCCAGCCGCCGCTTGTCCAGCTCGGGGCGGGCAAAGTTCTTGGGCAAAATGTCCTTCAAGCGCTTGTTTTCCCGCTCGATGGCCCGCATGGCGTCGTCGATGACAGCGCCGATCTCAGGGGTGTGGGCAGCGGCGGCCACCACATTCCACCGGGCCTCCTGGGGCACATAGAAGATGTTCTCCGAGGTGTACTCGTCCCGGTCCTCTTCAAAGCCCTCGCCCTCCTCCACCAGCTCCTGATATTTGGCCTGGAAGCGGTCTGAAATATATTTTAAGAAAATCAAACCCAGCACCACGGATTTGTACTCAGAGGCGTCCAAATTGCCCCGCAGGACGCAGGCGGCGTCCCAAATCTGCTTTTCAAATCCAATGCCGGCGGTGTGTTGTTCTGCCATGGCAGGTATCCTCCCAAATTCATAGGTTGTCGATTTGTCTCATTATACCAAACACCCGGGAACTGGGCAAGAACTCCACCTTGATAACCGCATCCATCAGGGGCATAATAGAGAAAAAGGAGGTTGCTGCCATGAACCGCACGTTATTTGTCAACGGCCCCATTCTCACCATGGAGTCCCCCGTGCCCACCGATGCCCTGTTAGTGGAAGATGGGCGTATTGTCGCCCTGGGCACCGATGCCCTCAATGCCACCGGAGCCACCAAAGTGGACTTGCAGGGGGACGCCCTGCTGCCCGCTTTTGTGGACCCCCACAGCCACCTGTCCGCCGCCGCCAACAGCCTGCTGCAAGTGCCCCTGGGGGAGGTGTCCGACTTCGCCCAGCTGGAGGAGGCAGTGGCCTCCTTCATTCGGGACAACCACATCCCCGCCGGACAATGGGTATTCGGCCAGGGCTACGACCACAATCACCTCACGGAGCACGCCCACCCCACCCGTGAACTGCTGGACAAGGCCGCCCCCAACAATCCGGTGGTCATTCAGCACGCCTCGGGACATATGGGGGTGTTCAACTCCGCCGCTCTCCACCAGCTCTTTCTCTCCGCCGACACCTCCGACCCGGAGGGGGGCACCTTTGGCCGAAAAGATGGGGAACTCACGGGATATGCGGAGGAAAACGCCTTTGTGAACAACCTCCGTAAGGCCCCCATGCCCGGGTTTGACCAGCTGAAAGACGCCTTCGCCCGAGCCCAGCACACCTACGCCGCCCACGGCATCACCACCGCCCAGGAGGGCATGATGGCCGCCGAACTGTTCCCCCTCTATCAGGGGCTGTTGGCCCAAAACGCCCTGACCCTGGACGTGGTGGGCTATCCCGGCGTGGCCGACCTCCACGCCGCCCGGGTGGCTTTCCCGGACTGCATGAACGGCTACCACAATGGCCTGCGGCTGAGGGGCGTGAAAATCTTCTTGGACGGCTCCCCCCAGGGGCGCACGGCATGGCTGCGCACTCCCTACCAGGGGGAAAAAGAGTACCGGGGCTACCCCACCATGACGGACGAGCAAGTGGAGCAGGCCCTCACCCTGGCGGCTCAGGAAGGGGTGCAGATCCTGGCCCACTGCAACGGCGACGCCGCCGCCCAGCAGTACCTGGACATGGGGGCCAAGGTCATGAAGAGCCACCCCAACCTCCGGGACGTGCGCCCGGTGATCATCCACGCCCAGCTCATTGGGGTGGACCAGCTGCCCCAGGCCAAGGCGTTGGGGTTCACCCCCTCCTTCTTTGTGGCCCACGTGTACCACTGGGGGGACATTCACCTGCAAAACCTGGGGGCCAAGCGGGCCGCCGCCATCTCCCCCGCCAAGGCCGCCCTGGATTTGGGGATGCCCTTCACCTTCCACCAGGACACCCCCGTCATCCCCTGCGACATGTTGGAGACTATCTGGTGTGCCGTCAACCGGGTGACCAAAAACGGGGTGCAGTTGGGCCCCGAGCAGCGCATCCCCGTGTATGAGGCGTTAAAGGCGGTCACCGTTCACGCCGCTTGGCAGTACGGCGAGGAGAAGGAAAAGGGCACCCTGGCGGTGGGCAAGCAGGCCAACCTAGTGCGCCTGTCCGCCAATCCCCTGGAGGTACGGCCGGAAAACCTGCGAGAGGTCTCTGTGGTGTCCACCTGGAAGCAGAGAGAAGTGCTGTACCAGGGTTAAAAAAATTTTCCTTCTGATGAATGGATTTCCCTTCGTGAATCGTATAAGTAGTGAAACCGGAAAAAATCAAATGAAACATGGAGGGATTGCTATGTTAAAACTCGTTGCAGGTCTGGTGGCAGGGGCCACCCTTCTCACCGTGGGCACCGTGTCCGCCTTCGCCTCTTCCCAGGGCAACTGCTTCGGCGACTGCCAGAAAACCCGGGTGTGCGACACCACCAACTGTTCCGCCCAGTGCTATGTGGATGAGGACGGCGATGGGGTGTGCGACAACCGGAGCACCGTCTGCGATGGACGGTACGATGTGGACGTGGACCAGGACGGCGTGTGTGACAACCAGGGCCAGAACTATGTGGACGCCGACCACGACGGCATCTGCGACAACCAGGGCCCCCACTGCAACGGTGGTGGACAAGGGCACCACGGCAACGGCTGCCGGGGCGGACACCACGGATAATTCGACACAAAGCAGGGTGGTTTCATGAGGAGTGAAGAGGAGGTCACCAGGGCCATTGAGACGTACTCTGACACCGTCCAACGGCTCTGTCTCATCCATCTGAAAAATCAGGCGGACACAGAGGACATTTTTCAAACGGTGTTTTTGAAATATGCCCTCTGTTCCACCGTGTTTGAAAGTCCAGAGCACGAGAAGGCGTGGCTCATCCGGGTGACCCTCAACGCCTGCAAAGACCTCCTCAAAAGCTTCTTCCGCTCCCGCACTGTCCCCCTGGATTCTCTTTTGGAGCTGGCCGCCCCTGAGGCGGAGGACCACAGCGAGGTGCTCCAGGCGGTGCTCACGCTGCCGGAGAAGTACCGACAGGTCATTTACTTACACTACTACGAGGGGTACACCGCCCCGGAGATTGGGAACTTGCTCCACAAAAATGTCAATTCCGTGTACACTCTGCTGAATCGAGCCAAAAAACAGCTAAAAGAGGCGTTGGGAGGTGAGGCGCTTGGATAACCGCATGAGAAAGGCCTTTGACCAGGTCCACGCCTCCCAGGAACTGAAAGCCCACACCCGCCGTCAAGTGCTCCAGTCCATGGAAGCCCAGCGCAAGCCCGCCCGGGCGGTTTGGAAGCCAGTGTGTGCCCTGGCGGCGTGTCTGCTGGTGGTGGTGCTGGGCCTGGGTGGGTATCACCTCTATTTCACCCCCACTTCGGTGATTAGCATTGACATAAACCCCTCTCTGGAGGTGGACGTGAACCGTCTGGGGCGGGTCATTGCCCTCCACGGCTACAACGAGGACGGGGAGGAATTTGCCGCCTCCCTGGACGTGCTGCACCAGAACTACCAGCAGGCGGTGGACGAGATTTTAAACAGCGACACCATTGTGGACTGCCTCAATGAGGGCGGGTTTTTGTCCGTGTCGGTGGTGGAGCTGAGGGGAAACCAGGGTGAGGAGATCACCACCTATGTCTCCAACTGCACCTCCGGTCACCACAACGTCTCCTGTTCCACCATCTCCTCAGAGGAAGCCCACGAGGCCCATCACGTGGGCCTGTCCTATGGAAAATATGAGATTTACGCCCAGATTGCAGCCTACGACCTGGACTTCACCCCGGAAGAGGCCAACAAGATGACCATGCGGGAACTGCGGGAGCTACTGGCCAGCCTCCAGGCGGAACATCCCGACATTCCCCCGCCCCCGGTGGACGAGACGGGCAGCGGCTGCGGGAATGGCAGTGGGCACGGACACGGCAACGGAAACCACGAATAGACAAAGAGCCCGGAAGGGAGCGGTTCGCTCCCTTCCGGGCTCTTTCGTATGCTGTTTATCGGATAACCAGCTCGTCCCCCTGGCGGTCCACAGTGATGGTGCTGTCGGGGGTCACCTCTCCGGCGATGATCTTGCGGCCCACCAGGTTCTCCACGGTGTGCTGCAAGTAGCGGCGCAGAGGCCGAGCGCCATACATGGGGTCGTAGGCGGACTCCAGCACCAGGTCCTTGGCGGCGTCGGTGAGGACCACATGCAGCCGCTTGTCCTCCAGACGGCGGTTGAGGCTGTCCAGCTGCAAGTCGATGATGTGGAAGATGTTGTCCTTCGTCAAGGGCTTGTAGAACACGATCTCGTCCAGACGGTTCAAGAACTCCGGCCGGAAGGAGCGGCGCAGCAGCTCCTGCACCTGATTCCGGGCCTCCTCGCTGATCTCGCCGTCGGGCTGGATGCCGTCCAGCAGGAACTGGCTGCCCAGGTTGGAGGTGAGGATGATGACGGTGTTCTTGAAGTCCACGGTGCGGCCCTGGCTGTCGGTGATGCGGCCGTCGTCCAGCACCTGGAGCAGCACATTGAACACGTCAGGGTGGGCCTTCTCCACCTCGTCAAACAGAATAACGGAGTAGGGATGACGGCGCACCGCCTCGGTGAGCTGGCCGCCCTCCTCATAGCCCACGTATCCGGGAGGGGCTCCGATGAGGCGGGACACGGAGAACTTCTCCATATACTCGCTCATGTCAATGCGCACCAGGTTCTTCTCGCTGTCAAAGAGGGCCTCGCTGAGGGTCTTGGCCAGCTCGGTTTTACCAACGCCCGTGGGGCCCAGGAAGAGGAAGGAGCCGATGGGCTTATTGGGATCGGCGATGCCGGCACGGGAGCGGAGGATGGCCTCGCTCACCAGACGTACAGCCTCGTCCTGGCCCACCACACGCTGGTGGAGGATGTCCTCCAGGTGCAGCAGCTTCTCCCGCTCACCCTCCATGAGCTTGGCCACGGGGATGCCGGTCCAGCGCTCCACAATGCGGGCGATCTCCTCTTCGGTGACCTTATCCCGGAGCAGCTGATTCTCCTTCTGGTTGGCGGCAATGGCCTCTTCCTCCTGGAGCTGCTTTTGCAGGCCGGGGATGGTGCCATATTGCAGCTGGGCGGCCTTCTCCAGGTCGTACTCCCGCTGGGCTTTCTCCAACTGGGCGTTGGCCTGCTCCAGGTCCTCCCGCAGCTTCTGCACTTTGCCAATGGCGTTCTTCTCGTTCTCCCACTTGGCCTTTCCGGCGTTGAACTCGTCCCGCATCTCGGCCAGCTCCTTCTGGATGTCGGCCAGACGGGCACGGGACAGCTCGTCCTCCTCCTTCTTCAGGGCGGCCTCCTCAATCTCGTGCTGGATGATTTTACGGGAGATCACGTCCAGCTCGGTGGGCATGGAGTCCATCTCGGTACGGATGAGAGCGCAGGCCTCGTCGATGAGGTCGATGGCCTTATCGGGGAGGAATCGGTCGGTGATATACCGGTCGGACAGGGTGGCGGCGGCCACGATGGCGCCGTCGGTGATCTTCACGCCGTGGAACACCTCATAGCGCTCCTTCAGGCCACGGAGAATGGCCACGGCGTCCTCCACCGTGGGCTCGTTGACCATGACAGGCTGGAAGCGGCGCTCCAGGGCGGCGTCCTTCTCAATATACTGGCGGTACTCGTTGAGGGTGGTGGCGCCGATGCAGTGCAGCTCGCCCCGGGCCAGCAGAGGCTTCAACAGGTTGCCAGCGTCCATAGCGCCCTCGGTCTTGCCGGCGCCTACGATGGTGTGCAGCTCGTCGATGAACAGGATGATGCGTCCCTCGGACTTCTTCACCTCGTTCAAAACGGCCTTGAGCCGCTCCTCAAACTCGCCCCGGTACTTGGCGCCTGCAATCAAAGCGCCCATATCCAAAGCAAAAATGGTCTTGTCTTTCAGGCCCGCAGGCACATCGCCTTTCACAATCCGCTGGGCCAGGCCCTCGGCAATGGCGGTCTTACCCACGCCAGGCTCGCCGATGAGCACGGGGTTGTTCTTGCTCTTGCGGGACAGAATGCGGATGACGTTGCGGATCTCGTCATCTCGGCCGATGACAGGGTCCAGCTTGTTCTGCCGGGCCCGCTCCACCAGGTCGGTGCCGTACTTTTTCAGCGCCTCGTAGGTCTCCTCGGGGTTGTCGCTGGTGACCCGCTGGTTGCCACGCAGGGCGGCCAGGGCCTGCATCACCTTCTCCCGCTCCAGGCGGTAGGTGGTGAGGGTGGGCTTGATGGTACTGTCGGCCTTGTCCATCAGGGCCAGCAGCAGGTGCTCCACCGACACATATTCGTCCTTCATACTGGTGGCCACTTCCAGAGCGGCGTTCATGGCCTGATCCACACCGGAAGAGATATACACCTGGTCGGCTCTCCGGCCAGAGCCGGACACCTTGGGCAGCTTCTCCACCTCGTGGCGCAGGGCGGCGTCCAGAGACTCCACCGTCACCCCCATGTGGGTCAGCAGCTGAGGCACAAAGCCTCCCTCCTGCTCCACCAGGGCGCAGAGCAGATGCACCTGCTCAATCTGTTGATTTCCATATTCCGTGGCCAGGGTCTGGGCGGCCTGCACCGCCTCCAGGGACTTCTGGGTAAACTGATTCATATTCATAAGGCTACACTCCTTTGCATGGGGTGCTTGGGAGCCCCTCGACTCCCGCCCCAATCTGTTGTTTGACCTTAGTATACCTCTTTGCTAGGAAAAATCATGAACAGAGTGTAAACAATTAGCACTCTCTTTTCGAGAGTGCTAACTTCTTGTCTATTCGAGAAATGCAACGCCGTACAGGCCAAACTCCTCCACGGTGTATCCCGCGTTTCGGAAAGCATCATAGCTGCTGACATGGAGGATATAGGCGGCATTTGGCTCCAAATCGTTCCCATCCACCCCGAAGGTGTAGCGGCCAAAGGAGGAGACGCTGAGGTAGGGAGAGGGGTAGTTTGCATACTCCACGGTCTGGGAAAATTCCGGCTGTGGGGTCTGGTCATAGAAGAGGATGTGGGAGTAGACCACCGTGGAGTCCACCGCCACCGACTCAAACCCCTGTTCCTTGACATACGCCACCGCATCCCCCACCCCATAGCGGAACTGGACATCGATGTCGTCGTTATAGGTGGTGAAATAGCTGTTGACAAACAGCCCAAAGGCCACGGCATACGCCGCCGCCAGTCCCCAGGGCAGCACCGGGTGGGCCTTGCAGAACTCAAACACCCAGTCCACCCCAAAGGCCAGCAGAACCAGCAGGTAGAGGTGGAGGGAATTGGCCTTGTTGATGTTCCGATAGTCCAGAGACAGGCTCACCAAGGCGGCGCAGGCAAACCCCAACAGCAGCAGGCCCTCTCCGGTAAACTGCCGGGCTTTCAGCCCCTTTCCTGCCCGAATGGCCATGCGCACGCCGCCCAGGATCATAAAGGGCCAACTGAACCGATAGAACATGCCATATTGGGGCAGGCTGTTCCAAATCAGTCCGTCCCCCTCCCCGAACACCATCTCCCCCAGGGTCTGGTAGGCCTCCAGGGAGAAGAGGTTTCGCCAATCCACCTCGGAAGCTCGCATGGACACCAGCCGGGGCACGGACAAAAACGGGGTGCGAATCTCCTCCAGCACCCCCAAATTCACCAGCACAAAGAGGAGGAGAGGCAAGGCCATCACAAACAGCAGGCCCACCGCCCCCGCCAGATAGGGGGTAAATGTTAATCTCTTCGTGTAGAGCAGGTAGAGGAGAAACGCCGCCAGGGTCAGGGGCACCACCACCCAGAGGGTGGCATAGGCGTACAGGGACAGGCCATAGAACAAGGCAGCCAGCAGCAGCCACGGCGGGGAATCCAGCCCACGTACCAGGAAGTACAGCCCCAACAGCAGCAGCCCCGGGGCTAGATTGGACTCCAGCCCCCAGCGGCTGAGCATGATATGCCAGGGGCAGATGGCGGTGAGAAACAGCCCGATGAGGCCCACCCGCCGGGAGAAGAGCCGTGTGAGCAGCAGGTACACCACCGGGAGGCTCACACAGGCCAGAATGGCCTGAGGCAGGCGGATGGCCAACTCCGTGAGGCCCAACAGGGCCACAAAGGGCATGGCCAGATAGCTCTCCAGTACGTTCATGCCGCTGCCCCAGGAGATGAAGTAGCAGGGATTGGTGTACCCCCAGGAGTCCACCCCGTAGGTGAGCATGGAATAGGCCTCATATCCGGCGTAGGCCTCGTCCTGGTTGAGCCCGCAGGGCACCCCGCCCAGCTGCCACAGCCGCACCGCCACCCCAATCAAAACGAGAAGCAGGGGCAACAGCCAAGTCCGCTGTGCCCCTTTTCCCAGTCGTATGCTCATTGGTTGCAGCTTCCGCAGTGCTTGGCGTGATAGCGCACCACCAGGTCGCCCAGGGTGGTACCGTCCACCACGGCGGACACCGCCCGGTGAATCTCCTGCCACAGCTCGATGGTCACACAGTCCCCGCAGCGGTCACAGAAGCCGTCATCGGTGGCGCACTCCACCGGAGCCAGATCCCCCTCCAGAGGCCGGAGAATGTCGCCCACGGTGTACTCCTCCGGGTGACGGGTGAGGAGATAGCCCCCTCCGGCACCCCGCACCGAGCGCACCAGCCCAGCCCGGGACAGAGGTGTGACGATCTGCTCCAGGTATTTATCGCTGAGGTTTTGCCGCCCCGCCACATCCCGCAGGGAAACCGGGTTGTCCTCCCCGCCGTGGGCAGCCAGGTCCACCATCAGCCGCAGGGCGTACCGCCCTTTTGTGGAAATCTTCATATTGATACCCCCATAGTTCTTTGTCCTATAATACCATATGTTTGGTAGGATTTCAAGAGTGCTGCCGGGGGTGCGTTCCATCTATTCTTATAAAAGGAAGTTTTCCCCCAGCGGAGCGTCTTTGGAAGGGCGGTGAGAATCGGTATGCCCCCACCTGAAAAGGGGCAAACTTCTCTTGACGATTGGCTTTCCATTGGAGTATCATGGAGAAAACGATGCCAGGAGGGTGCGCCATGAAGAAAAAACCCGCTTTTTACCTGTTGGGCCTCGCCGCAGCCGGGGCCGGAGCCGCCGGAGGCATGGCTGCCGTGGGCAACCGCCTCTATGCCAAAGCCATGACCCCTCAGACCCGGGAGCCGGACTACCAGGACCCCAACGAGACCCAGCAGCAGGGCCGGGCCTGGGCCAGAAAAGCCGAGGGCTTCCGCTCGGCCACCATCCAGGCCATTGACGGGCTCATCCTCTGGGCCGCTGTGGTGCCCGCTGACACCCAGACCCACCGCTGGGCCATCTGCGTCCACGGCTACCACGACACCCACGAGGCCATGGGTGCCATCGGCCTGCACTACCACCAGGAGGGCTGGAACGTCCTGATGCCCGACCAGCGGGGCCACGGCGAGAGCGAAGGCGACTACGTGGGTTGGGGCTACGACGAACGGCTGGACCTGGTGGGCTGGATCAACTACATTCTCCGCCGGGACCCTGACGCAGAGATTCTCCTCCACGGCGTGTCCATGGGGGCCGCCACCGTCCTTCTGGCCACCGGCGGGGCCTTGCCGGAACAGGTGAAGGCGGCGGTGTCCGACTGCGCCTATACCACCATCGAGGCCCAGATGCACCACGTGCTCCAGAGCTTCCGGGAGGAGTACATCCACGCCCCGGTGCCTATGCCCACCTCCGCCCTCTTCTCCATGCTGCGGAAAACCGCCCTGCGCCGGGCTGGATATGACCTGCGGGACGCCGCCCCCATCCAGGCGGTGGCCCAGTCCAAAACCCCCACCCTGTTCATCCACGGCGTGGAGGACGACTTTGTCCCCTCCTCCATGATGGGAAAGCTGTACCAGGCCGCCAAGTGCCCCAAGAGCTTCCTGTGGATGCCTGACGCCGGACACGCCAACGCCGTGGGCACCAACCCCCGGCTGTACTGGACGGCGGTGGACACCTTCCTGCAAGATTATTTCCCCACCGAAGATTGATTCCTTCCCCGGCCCACAGAAGCGGGCCGGGGAAGTTTTTTCTTTTTCTCAATTACCGATTGACAAGGTAGGTAAAAAGGCGTATCATATAACCAACCAATTCAGTAGGTTTTAATTCGATGCATCAGGAGGAATCCGTTATGGCACATATCTATACATCCGCCCATCAGCTCATTGGTCACACCCCGCTGTTGGAGCTGACCCACATTGAGGAGAAACTGGGCTTAAAGGCCAAGCTTCTGGCCAAACTGGAGCTGTTCAACCCCGCCGGGTCGGTGAAGGACCGGGTGGCCCTGACCATGATCGAGGACGCCGAGGCCAGCGGGGCTTTGAAGCCCGACTCGGTGATCATCGAGCCCACTTCGGGCAATACCGGCATTGGCCTAGCTGCTGTGGCCGCCGCCCGGGGCTACCGCATGATCGTGGTGATGCCCGACTCCATGTCCATGGAGCGCCGCCTGCTCATGACCGCCTACGGGGCTGAGCTGGTGCTCACCCCCGGGGCCAAGGGCATGGCCGGAGCCATTGCCAAGGCGGATGAGTTGGCCGCCGAGATTCCCAACAGCTTCATTCCCGGCCAGTTTGTCAACCCCTCCAACCCTAAGGCCCACCGGGAGACCACCGGGCCGGAGATCTATGACGACACTGACGGCCAGGTGGATATTTTTGTGGCTGGTGTGGGCACTGGCGGCACCATCACCGGAGTGGGCGAGTATCTGAAGTCCCGCAACCCCGCGGTGCAGGTGGTGGCAGTGGAGCCCTCCGACTCCCCCGTCCTCTCCGGCGGCCAGGCTGGCCCCCACAAGCTCCAGGGCATCGGGGCGGGCTTTGTGCCTGAGGTGCTCAACACTTCCGTCTATGACGAGGTGTTCCCTGTCACCAGCGAGGAGGCCTACGCCGGCGGGCGGCTCATGGGCCGCAGCGAGGGCGTGCTGGTGGGCATCTCCTCCGGCGCCGCGCTCCACGCCGCCATCGAAGTGGCCAAGCGCCCGGAAAACGAGGGCAAGACCATTGTGGTGCTCCTGCCTGACACCGGGGACCGGTACCTGTCCACCCCCATGTTTACCGAATAAAGAGATAGGAAAGGAATCCTACCATGCAGATTTACGCTGATAACGCCGCCACCACTCGCCTGAGTGACACGGCGCTGAATGCCATGCTCCCCTATATGCAAGCGGAGTACGGCAACCCCTCCAGCCTTCACTCCGTGGGCCAGCGGGCCCAGGAAGCACTCACCGAGGCCCGGGCACGCATTGCCGCTCGTCTGGGCTGCCAGCCCACCGAGGTGATTTTCACCTCCGGGGGCAGCGAGGCGGACAACCAGGCCATCCGCTCTGCCGCCGCCTTTGGCAAGCTCAAGGGCAAGACCCACATCATCTCCACCGCCTTTGAGCACCACGCCGTCCTCCACACCCTGGAGGCCCTGGACAAGGAGGGCTTCACCGTCACCCTTTTGGACGTCCATGAGGACGGCATGGTGTCCGCCCAACAGGTGGAGGACGCCATCACCCCGGAGACCTGTCTGGTCACCGTGATGTACGCCAACAACGAGATTGGCACGGTGCAGCCCATCGCCGAGATCGGCGAGGTGTGCCGCCGCCACGGGGTGCTCTTCCACACCGATGCCGTCCAGGCCGTGGGCCACCTGCCTGTAAACGTGGTGGAGCAAAACATTGATATGCTGTCCCTGTCTGCCCACAAATTCCACGGCCCCAAGGGCATTGGCGTGCTGTATGCCCGCAAGGGCGTGCCCATCTTCCCCCTCATCCACGGCGGCGCCCAGGAGCGCAACCGCCGGGGCGGCACCGAGAACATCCCCGCCATTGTGGGTATGGCCGCCGCTCTGGACGAGGCCTGCGACCACCTGGAAGAGGACACCGCCAAACTCACCGCCCTGCGGGAGCGACTGATTGCGGGGCTGTCCAACATTCCCCACTCCGTGCTCAACGGCCACCGGGAGCACCGGCTGCCCGGCACCGTGAACTTCTGCTTTGAGGGCATCGAGGGGGAGTCTCTCCTGCTGCTGCTGGACGACAAGGGTGTATATGCCTCCTCCGGGTCCGCCTGCACCTCCGGCTCCCTGGACCCCAGCCACGTGCTGCTGGCCATTGGGCGGCCCCACGAGATCGCCCACGGCTCTCTGCGGCTCTCCCTCTCCCCGGACACCACCCAGGAAGAGGTGGACTATATGGTGGAGGCTGTCACCGATGTGGTGGCCTACCTGCGCTCCATCTCCCCGGTGTGGCGCAACCTGGAAGCAGGCATTCAAGAATTTATCATCCAGTGAGGTATTTACTATGGCTTTATACAGTGAAAAGGTAATGGACCACTTCCGCAACCCCCGCAATGTGGGCTCCATGGAGAATCCCAGCGGTGTGGGCGAGGTGGGCAACGCCAAGTGCGGCGACATCATGCGCATCTACCTGAAAATTGAGAATGACATCATTGTGGACGTGAAGTTTGAGACCTTCGGCTGCGGCAGCGCCATTGCCTCCTCTTCCATGGCCACCGAACTCATTAAGGGCAAGCCCGTGTCTGAGGCCCTCACCCTCACCAACCAGGCGGTGGTAGAGGCTCTGGACGGACTGCCCGCCCAGAAGGTGCACTGCTCCGTGCTGGCCGAGGAGGCCATCAAGCTGGCCCTGAAGGACTACTACGACAAGAACGGCATCGAGTACGACCACAGCCAGTTCCCCTGTTGCGAGAGCTGCGGCCACTGCCACGCCCACTAAGGCCCCATGTTGGTATCCACCCGAGGCCGCTACGCCCTGCGGGTGATGGTGGACTTGGCCCAGCACCAGAGCCAGGGCCCCATTCCCATGAAGGACGTGGCGCAGCGGCAGCAGATCTCCCTCAAATACCTGGAGAAAATCCTCCCGGTGCTGTCCAAAAATGGTTATATTGTGGGCACCCACGGCAAGGGGGGCGGCTATCAGCTCACCCGGGCCCCGGAGGAGTACCGGGTGGGAGATATTCTGCGGCTCACCGAGGGGGATTTGGCCCCGGTGGCCTGCCTGGAGGCGGGGGCGGCCCCCTGCCAGCAGCGGGACACCTGTCCCACCCGTTCCCTGTGGTGTGAGCTGGGGCGGCGGGTCAATGAGTACCTGGACAGCGTCATCCTGGCGGATTTGATGTAAAACTCCCAATAAAAAAGATGGAAGCAGCCATTGCTTCCATCTTTTTTAGCTTTTTACCAAAGCAACGGAGAAATACGCCTTCTCCATGTCCTCTGGATGCGGCTTGCCAGCCTGGCGGGGACGCTTCCCGCTGGGGGTTTCTTTTGCACGGCCAAAAGAAACCAAAAGCCGCCTAGGGCGTTCCCCCCTAGGTACCCCCCCTGGGGTACGAGGCTAAAACTGCGTCAAGCTCCGTTCGGCCCGTTGCCCTTGCTGTGGCTCCTGCCACTGCCACCACACCAGGCCACCCTGGTAACTGGCCCTACAGCTGGGCGATTTCCCCATCCGGGCCTACCCTGGTGGGGCGGTGCCTCAGCCACCGCCAGACTCAACGCCTCCCTTGTGTAAAGGGAGGTGGCCCGCGTAAGCCGGGCCGGAGGGATTGTCACCCCTTATCCGACTCCACCACCATCACCACCAGCGTTCCCCGCTCCACCGTAATACGGGCAGGGCCGCCCAAACACTCATTGCTCACCCCCAGGGGCACTTGGACGGTCATGGTGGCCCCCTGCAAGGGATACTTCAATCCCTCCAGAGTCACCCCATGGGCGGGCTCGCCCAGACAGAAGATGGACAGGGTGCGCCCCGTCTCTCCCTCCAGCTCCAGGGTGCCGTTGTGTACCGCCGTCACCGTCATGCCGGGGCCCACCAGCATCCCCTGGCCTCCCTGCTCCACGAGGCCGCACAGCAGCTGCACGTTGGCCATGGTGTGGTCCAACCTTCCACCTAAGGAGCCGTAAATGTGGAAGTTGCGGTATCCCCGGCTCCATCCTTCGCTGAGGGCCAGGGCGGTGTCCGTGTCGTCCTTCTCCGCCGGATGGCGGACAATATGGGGGTGAGGAGGCACGTAGCCCAGGGAGTCAAAGTCCCCCACCACCAGGTCCGGGTCCACCCCATGGGCCTGCATCTGGCTAAAGCCTCCGTCAGCGGCAATGCACAAATCCCCGGGCTGGATGTTCGGCCACTCTTTCCCGTACTCCCCCGAGGCAAAAATATAACAAATGGGCATGGTTCTCTCCTCGTTTCTCATTCTTGACCCAGCTGTTCCAGCAGCACCCGCCGCACCGTCTGGGGGTCTGCCTTCCCCTGCAATTTCCGCATGGTCTGGCCCACCAGAAAGCCGAAGGCCTTTTCTTTGCCACCCCGCCAGTCCGCCACCGACTGGGGGTTCTCCTCCAGCACCTGGACCACGGTGTTCTCCACCAGTTCCACATCCTGCACCTGCTCCAGGCCGTGGGCAGCCACGTATTCGTCCACATCTCCGTCGGTGTCAAACACCGCCTCAAAGACCTTCACCGCCGTGTTCCGGTTCAGCTTCCCCTCGCCCACCAACTGAATGAGCCGGGCCAAGGTCTTGGGGGTGATGGTCAGCCGCTGGGGGCTGAGACTCCGGGTGGACAACGCCCCCAGCACCTCTCCCATGATCCAGTTGGCCCCCTGCTTGGGGGGCGTACCCAGGGCAATGAGTTCCTCAAAGAACTGGGCCAGAGCCGGGTGACTGGTAACCATCTGGCAATCGTAGTCCGGCAGCTGGTACTGCTGGGCGTAGCGTCTCCGCTTCTCCTCCCCCAGCTCGGGCAGGTGGTCTCGGATGTCCTGGATGTACTCCTGGGACAGCACCACCGGAGGCAGGTCCGGCTCGGGGAAGTAGCGGTAGTCCCGGGCCTCCTCCTTGCTGCGCATGGAGAAGGTCTCCCCTTTCTCCTCGTCAAAGCGGCGGGTCTCCTGCACCACCCGCTCCCCCCGCTCCAAAAGGGCAATCTGCCGCTGGCTCTCATATTGAATGGCCCGGGCAATGGCCTTAAAGGAGCCCAGGTTCTTCATCTCGGTGCGGGTGCCCAGGGTGTCCCGCCCCACCGGGCGCACGGACAGGTTCACATCACACCGCAGGGAGCCCTCCTCCATCTTGCCGTCGGACACCCCCAGGTATTGCAGTCGCTCCCGCAGCAGCTCCAGATAGGCCACCACCTGGTCCGGGGTGCGAAAGTCCGGCTCAGTGACAATTTCCAACAGGGGCACCCCGCAGCGGTTGAAGTCGCACAAGGTCTCTCCGGTGGCGGGGTCGTGGTACAGCTTCCCGGCGTCCTCCTCCATGTGGATTTCATGGATGCCGATGGTGGCCCCCGCCACCTCCACCCGGCCAGCGGTGCACAGGGGGGCGTACAGCTGGCTGATCTGATACCCCTTGGGCAAGTCAGGATAGAAGTAGTTTTTCCGGTCGAAGCGGCTCACCGGGGTGATGGAGCAGCCCAGGGCCAGCCCCACCTTCACCCCATACTCCACCACTTTCTCGTTGAGCACCGGCAGCGCCCCGGGCAAACCCATACACACAGGGCAGCACTGGCTGTTGGGGGCTCCGCCAAAGGCGGTGGAACAGCCACAGAAAATCTTACTCTCGGTGGACAGCTCCACATGGGTCTCCAGCCCCATGACAATCTCCCAGTTCATCGCCCTTCGCCCCCTCTCGGTACGCTTTTATGATGGTCCGTCTCCTGCTGGTAGGCATAGGCGGCGCCCAGCAGCAGCTGCTCCCCAAATCGGGGCCCCATGAGCTGGGCTCCCACGGGCATCCCCTGCCCGTCCACCCCGCAGGGCATGGACAGGGCGGGCAGTCCCGCCAGATTGGCGGGGACGGTGTACAGGTCGGACAGGTACATCTTCATGGGGTCTCTGAGGCTCTCCCCCAGCTTGGGGGCGGTGTTGGGAGTGACGGGGGTGAGGAGTATGTCACAGGTGGCAAAGGCCCGCTCCAGGCCCTGGGACACCTGCTCCTTCACCGCCAACGCCTTTTTATAGTAGGCCTCGTAGTACCCGGCACTGAGCACAAAGGTACCCAGCAACATGCGCAGCTTGGCCTCTTTGCCAAAGCCCTGGCTGCGGGTGTTCTCATACATCTGGGTCAGGTTTTTGTACTCCTCCGCCCGGAATCCGTACTTTACCCCGTCGTACCGGGCCAGATTGGAGGAGGCCTCCGCCGAGGCCAGCACATAATAGGCGCCAATGACCTGTTTCAGCTCTGGGATGGACACCTCTGTGAGGATGGCCCCCCGGTGCTGGAGCATCTTTGCCACCTCCTGCACCCGCTGGGCAACACAGGGGTCCAGCCCCTCCCCAAAGCACTCCACGGGCATCCCCACCCGCAGGCCCCGAATGTCGGCGGTGAGGGAGGAGAGCAGCCCGCCATAATTGCCGTCCACGGTGGTGCTGTCCCGATGGTCCTTCCCCTGGAGAATATCCAGCGCAGCGGCGCAGTCGGCGGCATCCCGGCACAGGGGCCCCACCTGGTCCAGGGAGGAGGCGTAGGCCACCAGCCCATACCGGGACACAGTGCCGTAGGTGGGTTTCAGCCCGGTGAGCCCGCAGTACCCCGCAGGCTGGCGGATGGAGCCCCCGGTGTCGCTCCCCAGGGCGTACCAGGCAAACCCCGCCGCCACCCCGGCGGCGCAGCCGCCCGAAGACCCACCGGGCACCCGGCTTTCCTCCCAGGGGTTGTGGGTGGGGCCGAAGTGGGAGGTTTCGGTGGTGGAACCCATGGCGAACTCGTCCAGGTTCCCCTTGCCCAGGCACACGCCCCCGGCATTTCGTACCTTCTCCACTACGGTGGCATCATAGGGGGGCACGTACCCCTCCAACAGCTTGGAGCCGCAGGTGGTGGGTACGTCCTGGGTGCACAAGTTGTCTTTTAACAGGAGAGGCACCCCGTACAGGGGGGACAGTCCCGGTTTCAGTCCCTTTTGCAGGGCCTCCGCCCTCTCCATGGCCTGCTCTTCTAAAACCGTGATACAGCTGTTCAAGGACTTGTCCCTCTGGGCGATCTCCTCCAGAGCCGCCTTTGTGGCCTGGGGGATGGTCACGTCCCCCGAAGCGATGGCACGGCCCAGTTCCAGGGCGGTAAGGTGGGTGAGGTTCATGCTCCGTCCCCCTCTCCCACGCTTCTGGGCGTCACCACATACCCGTCCCGCACCTGTGGGGCGTTTTCCAGCAGCTTGTCCCGGTCCAGGGAGGGCGCCACTCCGTCCGAGCGGAAGGGAACGGCGGAGGTGTCCTCCGCTTCCACCCCTCCCTCCACCTGGGAAAGGGCCTCCAGATAGCCCACCATCTGCTCCAGCCGTCCAGCCAGCTCTTTCTCCTCCCCGGGGGTAAGAGAGAGCCGGGCCAGGTGGGCTAGCTTGCGCACCTGCTTGCTTGTCTCTTCCATGGGTGTCCCTCCAAAAAAGACGCCCCAAGCCGTGAAACAACCACAGCTGGGGCTTGTTTGGGATATTTTACACCCGACCTGTGGGCTTTGTCAATGCGCGGCCACACTCTAGTCAGGGGCGTGAGTTTATGGTACACTAGAGAAAAGAAGATCACCGGAGAGGAGCCGACTGTATGTTATCTTGGGAGCAGCTCAACGAGACCTGTCAAGCCTGCCGCCAGTGTCCCCTGGCAGAGACCCGCCACCACGTGGTGTTTGGGGTGGGCCCCAAAAACGCCCCCATTATGCTGGTGGGCGAGGGCCCAGGGGAACAGGAGGACTTGCAGGGTATCCCCTTTGTGGGTCCGGCGGGTCAGCTGCTGGACGACATGCTCTCCCTCATCGGCCTGAGCCGGGAGAAAAACGTGTACATCGCCAACATCGTCAAGTGCCGCCCGCCCCACAACCGGGACCCGCTGCACACCGAGCAGGACGCCTGCATCGGCTACCTGCGCAACCAGGTGGCCCTGCTGCGCCCCAAGATCATCGTCTGTCTGGGCCGCATCGCCGCCCAGCGGCTCATTGACCCCGGCTACAAAATCACCCAGCAGCACGGCCAGTGGGTGGAGAAGGCCGGGGTGGCCATGACCGCCATCTACCACCCCGCCGCTCTGCTCCGGGACCCCTCCAAGAAGCCGGACACCTTCGGGGACCTGCGGGCCATCCGCTCCAAGGCCCGGCAGCTGTGCCCCCAGGTCTACGACTCCTCCTCGCTCTGAGGCAGCAGGTTCATAATGGAGATCTCATAGGCGGTGCGGGTCTGGCGCTCTCCCTCCACCATCTTGTGGTATTGGCGGCTCTGGAGCCGTCCCTCCAGGCGCAGCCGGTCCCCCACCTCCATCTGGGCACAGCGGTTTGCCACCGATCCCCAGGCGATGCAGGGTAAGTAGTCCGCCCGGCCATAGGGGCGGTTCACCGCCAGCAGCAGGTCGCAGATCTCCCGGCCCAAGGGGGTACGGCGGGCCACCGGGGGCTTGCACAGGGCACCAGCTAAGAGCAGGTGGTTCTCCCCCTCCCGGCAGTGGGCCTGGAGCACCTCTCGCACCAGCATGGTAATGACCAGGCGGCTGCCCTGCCCCGAGCGGTTGTTGTAGGAGCGCACCTCGCCCCCCACCTCCAGCCAGTTCCCCGGCTGCCACAGCTCGGCCTGGGGCTGGGACACCACCAGATTCACCACGTCCTCAGCGCCCGACAGGCGGGGCACCCGGAAGGGCACCAGGTAGTAGTCCACCCCGTGGTTGTGGTGGGACAGCTTGGGAAGGGCCAGAACTTCTCCCCGCAGCATCCCCTGATTTTCTCCTTTTACTTGGCTCATGACATCACACTCCATGGGTAAAATCTGTTGGAGTGTATGCGTCCGGGGGCCAGAGTATGACCGTTGACATTCCCAGACACGTCAGTATAATATATGGCATATCCCTATAAAGGAGGGCTGCATATGGAGGTACAACTGACACGCAAGCAGTTCCGACGCTTGCTGGACATGGTGTATATCGGCAACTGGGTGCTCAACTCCACCCGGGGCGACGACCGTTTTGAGGACTACGACCAGGTGGAAAGCCTGCTCTTTGCCCAGGCCGCCCGAGAGGGCATGGAGCCCTTGGCGGAGGTGTACCACGGCGAGATCGTACCCTCCAGGGCCTTTGCCGAGGGCGGGATTCACGAGGCCATCATGGAATATGAGAACAACGTGTTCTTCGACATTCTGGCCGAGGACCTGGCCCGGCGGGATATGAACTACGTGCCCATCGACGAGAGCAATCAGCAGGAGCTCATGGAGCGCATGGACGCCTATATCGACGAATTTGAGGCCCACGGCACCGAAAACATCACCATTGAACATTGAAAAACTTCCACAGTCCCCCGCAGGACTGTGGAAAATTTTTACCCACACAGGAGGGTTGATTATGAAAGAGAATCATCGGCTCATCTCTCGCAACGGTATCGGACAAATCTTGATTATCATAGCGATTGCCACCACCCTTCTTCCTCGAACCTTCGACCTGTCTTATCACCTGGATATGCTGATATACAGCATGTACTGCCCCATTATCATCCTTTGGGGATATAACAAGACCCGGTTCACATGGGAGGAAATCCAAAACCAAGGATTTCGGTTGGCCGTCTACATTCTGTCTCTGGCCCTGTTTCTGCTCCATGTTCTGTCCTGCCTGGGAATTTTCCCTATCACCAACATTGAGGAAGATTTGACTTACTTCAAATATATATTCAATCAATGTTTGATCTATTTAGACGTATTTCTCTGCTTTGCGTGTCTCTATTTTGCACTGCGGGACGGACATCGCCGGGAACATGGACGGCCCTTATAACCTTTCAGAACTGCATCACAACCAGAGAGAATTGGAGGACGTTCCACATGAACGAAGAGAATTTGGTATCCATACAAGAGGCAAAGTCCTGTTTTCGCACGTTGAGCCTAGCCCTGCTTGCCATGACATTCTTCCCCATTGTGATACAACTGTTAACGGGAATCGTGGCAAGCGTCCTGTTCGTCTTAGGGGTAGACCTGCTGAACAACCCGTGGTTTCTCTGGGCTGCCAGTTCCCTCCCCCTGTATGTCGTAGGCGTCCCGATTTTCCTTCTCATCATTCGACCGCTCCCCATCCACTCCCAATCCCAGAACAAGCTGCCAGCCTCTCGCTTTCTGGTTCTGCTGCTGATATGTTTCCCGGTGACATACCTGGGCAATCTCATCGGTACCCTCCTGTCTGCGGTGCTGTCTGGGGGGACGGCTCAAAATAGCATAGAGACCTACCTCACCGACGGAGGCCCTTTGGCCCTATTCACCACCATCATCGTGGCTCCCGTGGTGGAGGAATTTGTGTTCCGCAAACAGCTACTGGACCGCTGTGGACGCTATGGAGAGAAACCCGCTATGGTATTCTCTGCTCTGGCCTTCGGCCTGTTCCACATGAATTTCTACCAGTTTTTCTATGCCTTCGGGGTGGGGCTCATTCTGGCCTATGTGTATTTGCGCACCCGCAGCCTCCGCTACCCCGTCCTCATCCACATGATTATCAACTTTCTGGGTTCGGCCGTGCCCCTCTTTATGATATCCCACGGACTGGAGGTATATCTGCTGGCGGCCGACCTGGGTTTAGCGGTAGCTGGTCTGGTGGTAGCTATCGTCTATCGAAAACGCTTTTCTCTCTCCCCTGCTCCCTGTGAGCTTCCCCGGGAAGGCCGGGCTAAGACGGTATATGGGAACGTAGGTTTTCTCCTGTTTGCTCTGTTCTGTGGTATGATGTTTGTGTTGGCTCTATGAGAAAAACAAAACTATTTTAGAGAGGAGGCCCCTACTATGCCAAAATCCGACCGTTCCATCATTCTCTTCACCGTCGTGTGTGTGGTATCCCTGGTGGCCATTCTGCTGGCCTGTATTCTGTTGCCCAGCCAGGGCGGAGATCCTACCCCCACCTCTTCCCTGTCCCCGGAAGAGGTAGTGGCAGAATACAAGGGCCAACCCATTCTGGCCTCCCAGCTGGCCCAGTGGCGGGAGTCCTACCGTCTGACAGGTGCCCAGCCCCCGTCTGACCAGGAGCTGCTCCGCCAGCTGGTAGAGAACCTGGTCCTGGAGGAGGAGGCCAAGCGCCGGGGACTGGCTGCCACCCAAGATGAAATTGACGACATGGTCCAGTCTGTGAAGGATTCCTATGAACTGCCCGATGGCAAGGAAATTCTGGACAACTACTGCAAAAACGCTGGCATCACCTTGGAGCAGTATTTCGACCAAGTCCGGGAAGTGGCCCCTTCCATTCTGGCCCGGCGCAAGCTGGAAACCGCTCTGGGAGAGGAATACTGCCAGGAGCACGGCATGGAGTACACCACGGTCAATCCACCCCAGGAGCTGACGGAGGCGGTGGAGCAGGCCATGGAGGAGCTGATTCAAGCCCAGGCCAGTGAAATTCAATATTACTTAGACGAGTGAATAAATAGCAAGAGTGCGGGAGAAAGTCGAACTTCCTCTCGCACTCTTGTTTTTTGCATCTGCCATATTATCTATCTTGCAGTTCTTCCAATGCGTCCAATATTTCTTTCAGCATATCATTTTCAGGGTATTTCCGACACAAGCTTTCTATTTTAGGTATCGTAATCTGCGCCTCCTGAGCAGTTTGCTTTTCAGCCAGGTTATATAGTCCCTTGGCATACCGAAGAGCAATTTTCTCATTTCCAGCATACGCCTCATGCAATTCCTTCAACGTCTCTATGGTGCCCTCCGCTTCTTCCACACCTTGATCACAGGATAAGTTGAACAGCCCCTTGGCATACTCAAGGGCAATCTCCTCATTCTCCAGATACTGCTCATGCAGTTTGCTTAACTGTCCAATGGTAGCTTCTCTTTTCTCCATCTCCTGCTGATCGGCTAAGTTAAACAATCCCTGAGCATATGCAAGGGCAAACTCCTCATTACCAGAATGTAGCTCATATAATTCTCTTAGATGTTCTATTGTGCCTTTTGCCTCCTCCCTCTGATCATAAGAGAGAAGAACTATCAACCCCATGGCATACCGAAGGTCAATCTTCTCATTTCCAGAATACCGTTTATGCAACTCCTTTAGTATCCCTACGGTGCCTTTTGCTTCCTCTAACAACTGTTTACCAGACAGATTCACTAACCCCATAGCATACATAACGGTAAATATCTCGTTCCCTGAATACGCCTTACTCATCGCCTCCAGCCGCCTTACAGTCACTGTACATTCATTTTCAGCCTGCTTGACGGACAGATTCACCAGCCCCATAGCATATCGGCGAACAATCTTTTCATTTCCGGAATACTGCTCCTGCAACTTCTCTAACCGCCCTACAGTGGCCTCTCTCATTTCTAAATCCTGCCTATTCGAAAGGTTATACAGCCCCATGGCATACCACAGCGCATTCGTAGCCTGCTTTCCCCCCTCTTTCCACAATCTCTTTAAAATATCAACAGCGGGAACAGTATACGTGCTTGAAAAAGCTGTAATATTTACGTATAAGCTTCCATATCTATCCACTACATTAGTAGTATAACAAAACACATAGCTCCAAAATGCCCCCACATTCTCCAAGTCAGCATGATAATCCCGATACATATAAAACAGAAACGTCACAATTCTCCCTTTAGCCTGCCACCCATCCGGAAAGAGAAGTTGCAACACTTCTGGCTCGTTGACATGTTGGAGCACAAAATACTCCCCCAGCAAGTCTGGTTTCAGCCCTGCCAGTTCTGTCCCTTGGAGCAATCCCACCTGTCGAAGCAATTTTTTCTCCAATTTCGAACAATTGAATGCGTTTGCCTGGACCTGAAACTCGCTCCACAGCTGGGGATATTCCTGGGCCACTTGCTCCGGGGTAATTCCATCCCAAATAGTTGCCACCAGACGCAAGTGACAAAACACTTCGGACAAGTCGTATAGTTTCGGTCCTAGTTTCTCCTCAAAGTACCCATTCTCCCGTTTCAATACGTCGTCCAGCACCGCCTTCTGTCCCCACTGCTCCGGTTCTTCTCCATTGGCCCATGCATCAGTGAGGAACATGGCGTACAAGGGGCGGCGAAGTTCTGGGTCCGTGGTTTTCAAGGTCTCCAGAAGCTGCTGGCCCTTGGCTTCCGGCAAGTTCTTTCCCACCGTAGCCGCAAAGTCTGTCATAATACGAAGAAGCTCCTCCTCCTGCAAGGAATTGAGCTGTAAAAAGGGCTCTCTCCAACAGGATCGGCGGACGAGGGTAAGCCGACCTACCTCGACTTTCAACCCACTCCCCCAGGAGCTTTCATCCAAGCTTGCACCGTCCCGCTCCAACAGGAGCAGCCGCACCGGGACCAGGTGATCCCGCTGGGCCAGTTTCTCAATCCAGCGGCCCAGCGGCCGCAGATAGGCCTGGGCATAGTCCACCACCACCAGCGTTTTGGTGGAGATGGGCAGGACCTCCAGTTGGTCCATATGGGCGGAATTGAGCCAAAGTACGTTCCAGCTAGCGCGCTCCATCTCCCGCCCGAACTCGTACACCAGGCGGCTTTTCCCTGCGCCGCCCGCTCCGGTCACTGCCCACCAGCGAAAGGCCACATCCTCCTGTCCGCAAAATTCCCGCAGCTGCTCCAGCTCCTCCCGTCTGCCGTGGAAGGTGACTGCCCCACTTTTGTAGTGGAAGCGGCTGCTGGGGCTCTGGTTGGACAGTGCCCCCACGTGGGTAGGCAGAGTCTGATAGGCGGTGGGATTGTGGTCCTCCAACAGCTTCTCCAGGATGACCCGCACCGCCTCATGCCGTTCCTTGGGATAAAACAGGGCCTGAATCCCCCACTGGTTTCTCAACTGCCTGGCCCGTGCGGCGGCATCCCTCACATCTTCGCACTCCAAAATGGCGTAGTGGGTCACTCCGGGATGCAGCTGCACCACCTCCTGCAACAGGTTCAGATATTCGTCCGCTTTCAGGCTACACCCTAAAAACAGCAGCATTTTTCCCGAAAACCACGCCTGTAGATTGGTTACTATGGGAGTCCCCGGCTGGTAGGCCTCCTGATACTGCCGCTTCCCAAAGATAATAGAGGTATACTCCAGGGTTTCGCTGCCGATGTCCCCGTGGAGCTTCAACAGGCCGTGGCGCTCCCCCTGCCGCAATTGGTCTTGCAGCTCCTGGCGGTTGGGCAAAATCTTTGTGTCAAACTGACACCCTTGCATGTGATACACCGTCTCCAGTACCCGGTCAAAGTTTGTAGTCACCGCAGGCTTCTCTGGAAACAGCAGAGGCAGCAGCCAGACGCTCTGATGGGGCAACGTCTCCTTATACTCCGGGATTTTGGCGGCGGAGAACAGCTCCAGCAGATGGTCTGCCATTCCTTTCTTTCCCCAGTAATCTTCCAGAGCCTGTGCCGCCTCCAGCAGTTGGGGACTTTCCCCCTCAATCATTTCTAAAATGCCGCTTTTTGTCTCCGGTACTGCCACCTGTTCCGCCAGTTCTTTCAGAGCCTTGGGCCATAAGGGATAGCAGGGCACGGACAGGCCTGCCCCCACAAAGGGAATCAGTTTGCTACAATCCCGTTTGATATGGTTGTAAACCATTGGATTGTCGGGATAGCAGTTCATAATTTTCGCAAATGTAATCGCTGCCATGGCTCGATTTCCTCCTGTCTGTACCGTCTATTTCATCCATTTTACACCATGGCCATCCCACCTGCAAGGTTTGACAAAAAAGAAGGCGGAAGGTCCTACAACAGACCTTCAGCCTTTCGATTTTTTACTTATTTCTTCTTCCGCTTCTTCTCAAAGAAGTCCCGCACCGGCGTAGCCGGAGCGGGGGACCCTTCCCCCATGGTGCGGGCGTACTCCTTCAGAGCGTCCCGCTGCTCATTGGTGAGGTTGGTGGGCACCTGTACTTTGATGAGCAGGTACTGGTCGCCCCGGCCCCGTCCGTGGACGTTGGGCACACCCTTGCCCCGCAGGCGAATGGTGGTGCCGGGCTGGGTTCCGGCAGGCAAGTTGTACTTGACCTTGCCGTCGATGGTGTCGATCTGCAGCTCGGCGCCCAGAGCGGCCTGGGTGAAGCTCACCTTCTGCTCCAGGTACAAATCGTACCCGTCTCGCTGGAAGCGGGGGTCGGGAATTACCGAGATGTTCACCAGCAGGTCCCCGGCGGGTCCGCCGTTGAGGCCCTCGTTGCCCTGGCCCCGCATGGAGATGGACTGGCCATCGTCGATGCCGGCGGGAATCTTCACCTTGATCTTGCGGGGGCGGCGCACCTGGCCGTCTCCATGACAGTCGGGACAGGGCTGGTGGATGATCTTACCGGTGCCCCGGCACTTGGAACAGGGGGCGGTGGTGGTGAAGGCGAAGCCGCCCGCTCCACGCTGGATGCGCACCTGGCCGGTGCCGTGGCAGTCGGGGCAGATCTCCGCGGTGGTGCCGCTGGCACAGCCCGAGCCGTGGCAGGTGGTGCAGTTTTCGGTGCGGTTGAGGCTGATCTCCTTCTCCACGCCTCGCATGGCCTCCTCAAAGGTGATGGTCATGTTCACCCGCAGAGAAGCGCCCCGCTTGGGGGCGTTGGGGTTGGCCTGGCGCTGACCGCCGCCAAACCCGCCAAAGCCGCCGCCGAAGAAGGAGCCGAAGATGTCGCCCAGGTCCACGTCGCCCATGTCGAACCCACCGAAGCCGCCGCCTCCAAAGCCGCCCGCTCCGAAGTTGGGGTCCACTCCGGCGTGACCGAACTGGTCATACTTGGCCCGCTTGTCCTTGTCGGACAGCACCTCATAGGCCTCGTTGACCTCCTTGAACTTCGTCTCCGCCTCTGCATTGCCCGGGTTCAGGTCGGGGTGATACTGCTTGGCCAGCTTGCGGTAGGCCTTTTTCAATTCATCGTCCGAGGCGGTCTTGGACACGCCCAGGACCTCATAATAGTCACGTTTTTGTTCTGCCATTGTATGTCGTCACCTCACTGGGCAGGATAAATAAACCTGCCACAAGCGGGGTGGTTGTGCACACCCCGCTTGTGAAACCCGGTCTTGTTCTTACTTGTTGTTGTCGTCCACGACCTCGTAGTCGGCGTCCACCACATTGTCGTCGCCGCCGTTGTTGGTGGCGCCAGTGGCACCGCCGGCAGCGCCGCCCATGTCGGGGCCGGGCTGAGCGCCAGCCTGGCTGTACAGCTTCTCGCTGACGGCGTAGAAGGCGCGGGTCAACGCCTCGGTGGCGTTCTTGATGGCCTGGGTGTCGGTGCCCTTCAGGGCCTCCTTCACCTTGTTCAGCTCGCCCTCGATGTTGGCCTTGTCGCCAGCATCCAGCTTGTCGCCCATCTCCTCCAGGGTCTTCTCGGTCTGGTAGACCATCTGGTCGGCCTGGTTGCGGGTGTCCACTTCCTCCTTGCGGCGGGCGTCCTCAGCAGCGAACTGCTCGGCCTCCCGCACGGCCTTCTCCACGTCCTCCTTGGACATGTTGGTGGAGGAGGTGATGGTGATGTTCTGCTCCTTGCCGGTGCCCATATCCTTGGCGGTGACGTTGACGATGCCGTTGGCGTCGATGTCGAAGGTCACCTCGATCTGAGGCACGCCGCGGCGGGCGGGAGCGATGCCGTCCAGGTGGAAGCGGCCCAGAGTCTTGTTGTACTGAGCCATCTCACGCTCGCCCTGGAGCACGTGGACCTCCACGGAGGTCTGGTTGTCAGCGGCGGTGGTGAAGATCTGGCTCTTCTTGGCGGGGATGGTGGTGTTGCGCTCGATGAGCTTGGTCATCACGCCGCCCATGGTCTCAATGCCCAGGGACAGGGGAGTGACGTCCAGCAGCAGCAGGCCCTTGACGTCGCCCACCAGCACGCCGCCCTGGATGGCAGCGCCCATGGCCACGCACTCGTCGGGGTTGATGCCCTTGAAGCCCTCCAGGCCGGTGATCTTCTTCACGGCCTCCTGGACAGCGGGGATACGGCTGGAGCCGCCCACCAGCAGCACCTTGTGCAGGTCGCTGGACTTCAGGCCGGCGTCGTTCATGGCCTGGCGCACGGGGCCGGTGGTGGCCTCCACCAGGTGAGCGGTCAGCTCATTGAACTTGGCACGGGTCAGAGTCAGCTCCAGGTGCTTGGGGCCGGTGGCGTCAGCGGTGATATAGGGCAGGTTGATGGAGGTGGAAGTGACGCCGGACAGCTCGATCTTGGCCTTCTCGGCGGCCTCCTTCAGGCGCTGCATGGCGACCTTGTCGCCGGTGAGGTCGATGCCCTCGGCCTTCTTGAACTCAGCGGCCATCCAGTCCATGACGCACTTGTCGAAGTCGTCGCCGCCCAGACGGTTGTTACCGGCGGTGGCCAGCACCTCGATGACGCCGTCGCCGACCTCCAGCACGGACACGTCGAAGGTGCCGCCGCCCAGGTCGTAGACCATGATCTTCTGGTCGCTCTCCTTATCCACACCGTAGGCCAGAGCGGCAGCGGTGGGCTCGTTGATGATACGCTTGACCTCCAGGCCGGCGATCTTACCGGCGTCCTTGGTGGCCTGACGCTGAGCGTCGGTGAAGTAAGCGGGGACGGTGATGACGGCCTCGGAGACGGTCTGGCCCAGGTAAGCCTCGGCGTCCGCCTTCAGCTTCTGGAGGATCATGGCGCTGATCTCCTGGGGAGTGTACTTCTTGCCGTCCACGTCCACCTTGTAGTCGGAACCCATCTCACGCTTGATGGAGATGATGGTGCGGTCGGGGTTGGTGATGGCCTGGCGCTTAGCCACCTGGCCCACCATGCGCTCGCCGTCCTTGGAGAAGGCCACCACAGAGGGAGTGGTGCGGTTACCTTCGGCGTTGGGGATGACGACGGCCTCGCCGCCCTCCATGACGGACACACAAGAGTTAGTCGTACCAAGGTCGATACCAATAATCTTAGACATAATAATTCCTCCTAAATATATGGCAAATATGTTTTTACAAAGGGTAATATATGAATCAGTTGGCCACTTTTACCATGGCAAACCGAATGACCTTATCCCCGCAGGTAAAGCCCTGCTGGAACACTTCCACCACCGTGTTCTCCTCGGCGGCGTCGTCCTCCACATGCATCACGGCATTGTGGCGGTTGGGGTCGAAGGTCTCGCCCAAAGCGGGAATCAGCTCCACACCCAGGCCACTGAGGGCATCTTGAAGCCCCTTCATGGTCATCTCCACGCCCTTGGCGTAGGCCTCGTCGGTGGTCTGCTGCTTCAAAGCCCGCTCCAGGTTATCGTACACCGGCAGGAAGGCGGCCACGGTCTGGGCCTTGGCATTGGTCCAGGCGCTCTCCTTCTCCTTGGCGGTGCGCTTGCGGTAGTTGTCGTACTCGGCGGCCAGGCGCAGGTATTTCTCCTCGGCCTGGGCCAGCTTCTCGTCCACCTGGGGAGCTGCTTCTGCCTGGGCCTCCTGCTGAGGCTCGGCGGTGGTCTCTTCCACCTCTTGCTCCAGGTTTTCGGTGGATTCGGTATTCATTGTCTTTTCATCCATGGGGTACTATTCCTCCTTTTCGCCAATGGCTGGGGGAAGTCCGCCCTGCCCTCCAAAGAGCTTGGACAGGCCGTCTGCCACGTAGGACAGCTTGGCGGCCACCTTGGCGTAGTCCATGCGGGTGGGCCCCACCACACCGATGACGCCTTTCATGCCGTCTCCGATGTCGTAGCTGGCCAGCACCACGCTGGTATCCTTTAATTCATCGGCCACGTTCTCGGGCCCAATGAGGATTTTGGTGTTGTCTTCACTGAGGGCGGGCAGGTCCAGCACGTTGGCCAGGGACTGCTCCTCATTGAGGTAGCTCATGAGCTTCTGGGCTTTGTCCACGTCCCGGTACTCCGGGTGGTCTAAAATGTGGCTGGTTCCGGCGGTGTACACCGGGCCGTGCTCCAGGGCGTCCAGCACCTCCATGGCAAAGGACACCACCAAGGAGATGAGGCCGTAGGCACTGCCGGCGGCGTGTTCTGCCACCCGCATCAGTTCGGGGGTCAGCTCCTCCAGGCTCTTGCCCACAAAGGAGGCGTTGAGCAGGGTGGTGAGCATTTGCAGCTGGGGCTGGGACAGGTCGGTGGGCAGGCGGATGAGCTTGTTTTTCACCACGTTGCTGTCCGTCATCACCACCACGATGAACGAGTTGGTGTCCACCATGATGAGGTCATAGCGTCGGATGGTGGTGCGCCGCCGCTCCCCCGCCAAGGCAAAGGCGGGATATTTGGTCAGCTGGGACACCATGCGCCCGGCCTGGTCGATGACCTTGTCCAGCTCCTGCATCTTCAGGTGCAGGGCGTCGTTGATCTGCCTCGTCTCCTCCAGGCTCAGCCGCTGTTCCTCCATCAGCTCGTTGACGTACAGCCGATATCCCTTGGGGGACGGCACCCGTCCGGCGGAGGTGTGGGGCTGCTCCAGATACCCCATCTCGGTGAGGTCGGAGAGTTCATTTCGAATGGTGGCGGAGGATACCTTTAAATCCGCCAGTTCCAAAATCGCCTTGGAGCCCACCGGCTCGGCGGTGCGGATATAGCTTTCCACCACAGCCCGTAAAATTTTCTTTTTTCGTTCTGTCAGGTCCAAGCGGCATCCTCCTGTTCTCTCGTATTAGCACTCACTATCCCCGAGTGCTAAAGATACTGTACCACCACCCCCGTGAATTGTCAATAGTTCAGTTGTAAATTAAATGTGAATGGAAATAGAGGATAAAACACACAGGGTTTTTTGCAGTATTCCCCCTCGATTGCTAACAGTTCCCGGAAGAGCGGGGTAATTTCACATTTGAGTCTTTTCATCAGCGGCCATTCGTAGTAAAATATGTATATCTATGTCTATGTTCACCTAGGAGGTCAACCGCTATGGAGCTTTTCACCGCTGCCACCGCCACGTCCTCCGCCTCTCCCAACCTGTTTGAGCGAATACAGCAGGGTTGGGACAGCGCGGTCACCGGGGTTGGCTGGTTCTTCACCAATCTCTCCCCCGCCTTTGTGTTTGCACTGATGGGGATGGCCATTGTGGCGGCCTTTTTCGTGTATTACTGGTACTGCCTCAAGCCCCGGGCCAACTCTCTGGAGTGGATTGCCATGTCCGAGGCCCAGTCCCGGCGCAAGTCCATGAGTCTCACCCTGCCCTACACCCCCATGGAGCGGTGCGACTGGATTCCCCTGGTGTTGGTGACGGTAATCTACGCCATCACCGCCTTCTTCCAGCTGGGCAGCATGTCCGCCCCGGAGTCCTACGTGAAGTTCCAACAGGGGGACTCCTACACCTTCTCCTTCTCCCAGCCGGTGAAGGTGGACGAGATCTCCTTCTACACCTCTCTGGGCACCGGCACCTACCGTCTGGAGTACACCAACAACGGCTCGGACTGGAAGTGGGTGGACCTGGACCAGAACTACGCCACCTTATTTAAATGGGAGACGGTGGACTTAAACCAGATTCCCGAGGGCATGGACGTGCCCCCGGTGACTCTGGAGGCCACCACCTTCCGCATCACCGCCACCACCGCTGACCGGACAGAAGGCCTGTGGCTGGCCGAGCTGGCCCTGTGGAGTGACGGCGAGCCTCTCATCCCCGACCATGTGGACGTGGGGGCCGAGGCCCTGTTTGACGAGCCGGAGGAGTGGACCACCAAGCAGACCTATATGAACTCCTCCTACTTCGACGAAATCTACCACCCCCGCACCGCCCTGGAGCACCTGAACAACATCTACCCCTATGAGGTCTCCCACCCGCCCCTGGGCAAGCTTATCATGTCCATTGGCATCGCCCTCTTCGGCATGGTGCCCTTTGGCTGGCGGTTTATGGGGACCCTGTTCGGGGTTCTCATGCTGCCCATCCTCTATGTGTTCCTGAAAAACTTCTTTGGCAAGACCCCGGTGGCCTTCTGCGGCACCTGTCTCTTCGCCTTTGACTTCATGCATCTGGTACAGACCCGTATCGGCACCATAGACACCTACGGGGTGTTCTTCATCCTGGTGTCCTACTACTTTATGTACCGCTGGCTGTGCTGCCCCGTGGGCTCTTCCCTGCGGAAAACCGCCGTGCCTCTATTCCTGTGCGGACTGTTCTGGGGCATCGGCTGCGCCTGCAAGTGGACGGTGATCTATGCCGGGGCCGGTCTGGCGGTGATGTGGCTGCTGGGCCTGGTGTTCCGGTACCGGGAGTGGAAGCTGGACCCCCAGGGCTTCGACTTCATCAGCTTCGTGCTGAGCACCACCTCCCTGTCCATCATCTTCTTTGTGCTCCTGCCCTCGGTGATCTACACCGCCTCCTACATCCCCTACGCCACTGCCCAGGGCAATCTCACCCTGGACAACCTGCTGAATGTGATGTGGAGCAACCAGGAGTTCATGCTCTCCTACCACCAGGGCGTCCACTCCACCCACCCCTACCAGTCCAGCTGGTATCAGTGGATTTTTGACGCCCGGCCCATTCTGTACTATCGGGACCTGGACTTGGCCAACACTGAGGGAGTCAAGAGTCTGTTTGCCTCCTTTAACAATCCCCTGGTGTCCTGGGCAGGCCTGCTGGCCTTCTTCGCCGTGCTCATCCAGACCATCCGCCGCAAGTGCGGACGGGGACTGTTCATCCTCATCGCCATTCTCTCTCAGTTCCTGCCCTGGCTGCCCATTGGCCGCACCCTGTTTGCCTATCACTACTTCCCCACCATTCTGTTCCTGGTCTTTGCCATCGCCTATCTGATGAACGACATGCTGGACCGGCACAAGAAGGGAGCCACCCTGGCCGTCTACGGCTTCACCGGGTGCACCGTGGCCCTGTACGCCATCTTCTACCCCGCCCTCACCGGACTGTATATCCCGCTGTGGTACAGCGAGGTGTTCCTGCGTTGGTTCCCCAGCTGGCCTCTATAATCCAAAGAAGTCCAAGGACTTCTTTGGAGAAGGTTTTGCATGGCGGATGTGGCTCGATTTCTTACGAAAAAGTCACCCCATCCGCCATGAGAAGTGTTATTTTCCCGGCACATGTCCGTGAAAATAACGTGATTCCGATTCTTTTCCCGCCTGCGGGCGGGAAAACTCTGCGAGGCTGATTCCCTGTGTATCTCTGTGATTGCCATACCCACACCCGTATTTCCTTTGACAGCACCGCTTCCCTGTCTGACATGATGGCCGCCGCCGTACAGGCGGGGGTCCAGGAGCTGTGCATCACCGACCACTGCGACCTGCTGGACGGGGACGGAAAGCCCACCCTCACCTTCCCCTGGCAGGAGGCTCTGGACCAGTACCACGGCCGGGGGGACGCTCTCCTCACCGTGCGCCTGGGGCTGGAGCTGGGCTCCGCCCCCTATAATTCCCAGGCCGCCCGGGCCATTCTGGCCCAGGCCGGGGAGGAGCTGGACTTTGTACTGGGCTCCCTCCACAACTGGATTGGGGCGCAGAACAACCAGGATTTCTACTTCACCAACTTCACCGCTGACCCCGGCCTGTGCCGTCAGGCGGTGGAAAACGCCCTCACCCACACCTGGGCGCTGGTGAAGGAGTGCCCGGATTGCTACGACTCCCTGGCCCACATCAACTATCCTCTGCGCTACATGGCCCGGGACGGACAGCACCTGACCCTGGAGCCCTTCCGGGACCAGGTGGAGGAGATCTTCCGCCAAGTAGCCGCCAGCGGCCACGCACTGGAGGTAAACACCTGCCGGGGCATGTCCCTGGAGGAGTGGCTGCCTCTGCTGCGCTGGTTCAAAGACTGCGGGGGCGAGTATGTCACCGCGGGGTCGGACGCCCACCAGCCCGAGCACATGGCCCTGGGGATTCCCGAGGCCCTGGAGCTGCTGCGGGAGGCCGGGTTCTCCCACGTCACCACCTATCAGGGCCGCCGCCCTGTCTGTCACAAACTTTAAGGAAAAGGAGTCCTGAACATGAAAATTTCCATTGGCAGCGATCACGGCGCCTTCGCCATGAAAGAGCACCTCAAGCAGTACCTGACCGAACAGGGCCACCAGGTGGTGGACTGCGGCACCTACTCCACCGACAGCTGCGACTACGCCGATTTTGCCAAGGCTGCCGCCCAGCTGGTGGCCAGCGGCGACTGTGACCGGGGCATTGTCATGTGCACCACCGGCGTGGGCATCTCCATTGCCGCCAACAAGGTCCGGGGCATCCGGTGCGCGCTGTGCAGCGAGCCCTACTCCGCCGAGATGACCCGCCGCCACAACGACGCCAACATGCTGGCCATGGGCGGCGCTCTCATCGGCCCCAACATGGCCGACCGCATTGTGGACGTGTTTTTGGGCACCGAGTTTGAGGGCGGCCGCCATGCGCGCCGTGTGGGTAAGATCATGGCCATTGAAAACGAGGCCTAATTTCCCCAAACCATCAAAAAGAGGTGTGAGCTTGGCCCACACCTCTTTCTTTTATTTATGCCATTTGGCTGCCACATACAGGGGTACGAATGGCTTTACCCGGAACACCCGGACAGCGGATTTCCGATTTATGCAACGGGAAC
>NHCFR05603__coassemble_359_pt1 | contig 39711 bp, 33 predicted proteins | sample NHCFR05603__metabat2_high_PE_050 | metagenome-assembled genome bin NHCFR05603 | reverse complement strand
ACACCTCCGGCCCCTCTCTGAACATCCTCATCAAGCTGGTGTCCACCGTGTCCATCGTGTTCTCTGGCCTCATTGTGGCGGTCCAGGCGTTTATGAGCTAATATTTCTAATATTCTACCTCCCCGAACTTCGGTTCGGGGAGGTCTTTTTCTCCCCTGGCATTCGTGGTACAATTTTTTTGAACTTCTTTGCAACGTTTTCAAAGCTTCCCAGTCTTATGGGTGAAAGGGGGTGATGGTGTGGCAGACTTCGAGCGGATATACACCGACCATTTTCCCAGCGTATACAAATACGTCTTTTCCATGTGCCGGAACCCGGCGATTGCCGAAGAAGTGACCCAAGAGGCCTTCTACAAGGCCATGATGCACATGGACCAATTTGACGGCACCTGTCAGCTGTATGTCTGGCTGTGTCAAATCGCGAAAAACACCTATTTCACCTACCACCAAAAACAAAAACGCCAGGTATCGGAGGGAGAGGCCGACTTGTCCCAGGAGGTTGCCCCGGACTTTGAGCGGGACCTCATGGACCAGGAGACCGCCCGCAGGCTCCACGTGCTGCTCCACCAGCTCCCGGAGCCCTACAAGGAGGTCTTTTCCCTGCGGGTCTTTGGCGAGCTGCCCTTTGCCCAAATCGGAGAACTGTTTGGCAAGACGGACAGCTGGGCCAGAGTCATCTTCTACCGGGCCAAAACCAAGCTGAGGAGGGATTTCAATGAAAACACCATGTAACGTCATCCGGGACCTGCTCCCCCTGTACCAGGACGGCGTGTGCAGCTCAGAGAGCCGTCAGCTGGTGGCCGAGCACCTGGAGGAATGCGAGACCTGCCGGGCAGAGTGGGAGCGTATGAGTGCCCCCATTCCCACCGCTCACCCCCAAGTGGAGGAGCGCACCGTGGCCCAGGCGGCCTCCTCTGCCTGGAAGCGGGGACGGCGGCGAGCCTTCCGCAAGGGCTTTGTCATTGCCGCTGTGCTGGTGGCGGTGATCAGCAGCCTCATCGGCCTGTGGTTTTTGTTCCACACCTCTCCCCGAGAGTTGACCGGAAGAATCGTGGAGACCCATGTGAACAACACCACCGGAGAGGTGTCCTATGTGGTGTATACTTCCCGAGGAGAGCAGTTTGGGCTGATCATGGAGGAGTACACCAAAGTTATATCCTTCTTTGATGCCTATACCGACCAGGACTTCCTGGATGGAGCCATCTACGACGGTCTGCGCATTTACGCCGAACTGGGCAACTCCAAAGAGTCCATCAGCAACCGGGATGGGAAGAAACTCCCCACTTATTCCGCCCAACTGGTGGAAATCAACGCCTATCAAAAGCCTGACCCCATTCTCTTGCAGGATGGCACCCAGGTGGAGGTCTGGCAGAAAAACGGAGGCGTGTTGTACGCTCTTCCCAAAGGCCCGGAGCTGCTGGACGTGCATACCCCCTATCCTCCCGATATCGCCTTGGACGGTGTCCAGGGTCTGGAGGAACTATCCCCGGAGGCTCAGGACAATATTGTAGCGTACTACGAAAAACAGGGTCTTCTGTATGACGAACTGGAAGAGCTGGAAGCCGTCTACCAGTCCTATCTCGAGGCAGGCTCCCCTGCATCCTTCTCCACCTGTCTCATTCTCCAAGACACCTACCTCTCTGCATCCAGTCCCAGGGTAATCTATTTCACCACATCCCTCCAAGCACCTTCCAAGTATCTGGAGGTGGGCACGGCGTTCTACCGAGACACTGGAGAACGGGTGGACATGGAAGATCTGTTCACCTGCACCCCGGAGGAGCTGGAGCAAGCCCTTTTAGATGAGGCCGAAATCACCGACCCCACCCTGCGTCAGGAGATGGAGGAGGCCTTTGACCTGGATCGACTGATCCTATACCCCGACCTTCTGAAAGTATGGTTTGAAGCAGGCTCCCTTCCCAGCCAGGACGCCACCTATTTCCTCTCCTTCGATTATGACGACACCATTCTGGAGCGGATGCACGCCTGGGCTGTCCCCGATTCCCAGTGACCTTCCAAAATCCCCGAACTTCGGTTCGGGGATTTTTTTGCAATTTCCACCCCTGAGCCCTTGCAAAGCGGGGGATTGTTTGCTACACTAAAGTAACTGTGACAAATCTCTCCTAAGGAGGTATTCCATATGATTACCATTCACAACCAGGGCATGAGCTGGCAGAAGGGCCAGCTGGTCCCGGCCGAAAAGACTCAGGCTGCCGTGGAGTCCACCATGGCCTACTCCATCCTGAAGTCTCACAACACCTCGGGCTCCATGGAGCGGCTCTCCCTGCGCTTTGACGCCATGGCCTCCCACGACATCACCTATGTGGGCATCATCCAGACTGCCCGGGCCTCCGGCCTCAAGGAGTTCCCCCTGCCCTATGTGCTCACCAACTGCCACAACTCCCTGTGCGCCGTAGGCGGCACCATCAACGAGGATGACCACAACTTCGGCCTGTCTGCTGCCAAGAAGTACGGCGGCGAGTTTGTCCCCGCCCACCAGGCCGTCATCCACTCCTATATGCGGGAGCGGTACGCCGCCCCCGGCAAGATGATTCTGGGCTCGGACTCCCACACCCGGTACGGCGCTTACGGCTGCATGGCCATCGGTGAGGGCGGCCCCGAGCTGGCCCGTCAGCTGCTGTGCAAAACCTATGACATCGCCTATCCCCAGGTGGTGGGCATCTACCTCACCGGAGCTCCCCGCCCCGGCGTGGGCCCCCAGGACGTGGCCCTGGCTCTGGTCAAGGCCACCTTCCAGTCCGGCGCGGTGAAGAACGCCGTCATGGAGTTCTTTGGCCCCGGTGTGGCCAACCTGTCCATGGACTATCGGTCCGGCATCGACGTGATGACCACCGAGACCACCTGTCTGTCCTCGGTGTGGCAGACCGACACCAACACCCAGACCGCCCTCACCCTCCTGGGCCGTGGCGCGGAATATCACCCCATGCAGCCCAAAGAGGGGGCCTACTATGATCGAGTGGTGTGTGTGGAGCTGGACAAGGTGCAGCCCATGATCGCCCTGCCCTTCCACCCCTCCAACGCCTTCCCCATCGCCGAGTTCCAGGAAAACATGGAGGACATGCTCCACATGGTGGAGCAGAACACCCGGGACCAGCTGGGCATCGAGCCCCCCGCTCCCCTGTCCGCTAAGATCCGCGACGGCAAGTTCCACGTGGACCAGGCCGTCATCGCCGGCTGCTCCGGCGGCACCTATCAGAACCTGCGCCGGGCCGCTGAGATTCTGGGCACCACCGCCACCGGGTCCGACCACTTCTGGCTGTCCTGCTACCCCGGCTCCATGCCCGTGATGCAGGAGCTGACCCGCCAGGGCTATATCACCACCCTCATGGCCGCCGGCGCCTCGGTGCGCTCCTGCTTCTGCGGCCCCTGCTTCGGCGCCGGAGACGTGCCCGCCAACGGAGCCTTCTCCATCCGCCACTCCACCCGCAACTTCCCCAACCGGGAGGGCTCCAAGCCCGGCGAGGGCCAGGTGTCCTACGTGGCCCTCATGGACGCCCGCTCCATCGCCGCCACCGCCAAGATGGGCGGCGTGCTCACCGCCGCCGACCAGCTGCCTGACGTGCCCGCCGACCGGGCCGACGAGCAGTGGACCTATGACGGCTCCTCCTACCAGGCCCGGGTCTACTACGGCGTGGGCAAGGCAAACCCCGACGAGGAGCTGGTGTTCGGCCCCAACATCGCCGACTGGCCGGAGCAGATTGCCCTGCCGGAAAACCTGATGCTCACCGTGGCCTGCGCCATCTACGACCCCGTCACCACCACCGACGAGCTCATCCCCTCCGGTGAGACCTCCTCTTACCGCTCCAACCCCCTGCGCCTGTCTGAGTTCGCCCTCAGCCGCAAGGACCCCCAGTATGTGCCCCGGGCCAAGGAGATTCAGAAGGTGGAGCAGCTGCGCCGCTCCAATCCCCAGGACCCCCAGGTGGTGGCCGCTCTGGAGGGCTATGACCCCGCCAACACCGGACTGGGCTCCCTGGTGATGGCCCTGAAGCCCGGCGACGGCTCTGCCCGGGAGCAGGCCGCCTCCTGCCAGCGTGTGCTGGGCGGCTGCGCCAACATCGCCCAGGAGTACGCCACCAAGCGCTACCGCTCCAACGTGGTCAACTGGGGCATGCTCCCCTTCATCGCCAGCGAGCTGGAGCAGCTCAACCTCCAGCCCGGTGACCGGGTGTACATCCCCGGCATCCGTGCCCTCCTCCAGGGCGACGGCGAGACCGTGGAGGCCCAGGTGCTGCGGGATGGTACCTCTACCCCCGTCACCCTCTCCCTCCCCGGCCTGACCCGGGAGGAGCGGGACATCATCCTGGCCGGTTGTCTCATCAATTACTACGCTCAATAAGTGCAAAAAGTGGAAGCAACAGGCTGGTTGCTTCCACTTTTTTGTTAGATTTTCTCTTGGCCTGCCAGCCCGGTGGGGACGCTCCCCGCTGGGGGTTCCTTTTGCACGGCCAAAAGGAACCAAAAGCCGCTTAGGGCGTTCCCCCCTAAGAACCTCCCTGGGGTACCGAGCTGGGCATGCGCAGCCACACCCTCCGGCCCGTCTGTCTGACTGTGATCCTGTTTGTGCCATCACACCAGGCCACCTTGGGCATCTGGCCCTATGGCGGGGCGGTTTCTCCATCCGGGCCTTACCCTGGAAAGCAGCTGTTCCCAGCTGCCGGTGGTCTGTTGTGGTGCTACCGTAGGGGCAGATATCATCCGCCCAAACCATGGTCAGGTTTCGCCCCAGGCGCACAGGGACGAGTGGAACGAACAGGATGTGCCATCAGCGCACACCGGACTTCTCCCAATCAAAGCCCGCCTGGGCCAGTCGGCGGCGCAGCAGACTGCCCAGACCGATGGCAATGACGATCTTTCCCAGGTCAAAGGGAATGAAGGGGGTCACACACAGCCCCAGGGCCGCCCCCACGGTGTAGCCCCCCTGCCAGCAGAACCAGGCGGTGCCCAGCAGATAACACAGAGCCGTGCCCAACACCAGCCCCAGGGCGTGGAGCCACTTGGACCGGGTGTGGTCAATGATCCAGCCCCCCACCAGGGCCATGGGCAGATAGCCCAGCAAATAGCCCCCGGTGGGCCCCAGCAGCTTGGCCGCTCCACTGCCAAACCCGGAAAACACCGGAAGACCGGCCAGACCCACCAGCAAATACACCAGGCAGCTCACCGTTCCCCACTTCCACCCCAGCAGATACACCGCCAGAAAGATGGCCAGGTTGGCAAAGGCCACGGGCACCGGGCCAATGGGAATCGAAAAGGGGCTGAGGACACAGATCACCGCCGCCAGTACCCCGCAGCTACACAACTTTTGTATGGTCTCGTGCTTCATATGGTAGTCCTCCAATTGTATACTAAATTCGATTGCAAGTATACAATATAACTTTTCCCCTGTCAACCGCTTGCCTTTGCCCCCAATGTGTGATACTTTAGATGAGATTACTCTATGAAAAATGTGAGGGACGAACCGTGGCAAACGTGAAGTATCTATTTCAGCGCGTGATGAATATGAACTACAAGGCCATGTGGGAGAAGATGAGCTCCATCCACAAAAAGACCGGGCGGTCCCGGCTGGCCATTTTCCGGGACATGAAGGACTGCGCCGTGAAGTACGGGGCGGGGTATATGGACTACGACCTGTTTGAGATGTACAATCTCACCGACCAGCAGCGGGACACCTACCTCACCCGAGGCCGCAACAACGCCCTGGTGGTGAAGTACAACGACAAGGCCTACACGGGCCAATTTGACGACAAGGTGCAGTTCAACACTCTCTTTGGCCAGTACCTGCACCGGGACTGGGTGCCAGTGACCGGGGACAACCGGGATCAGGTGATGGCGTTTCTGGCCGCCCACGAGGTGTTCATGGCCAAGCCCTCCCAGGGCAGCTGCGGCTGGGGCATTGAGAAGCTCCGCCGTACCGACTATCCCTCTCTGGACGCCCTCTACGACTACCTGGTGCAGCGGGCCCCCAAGCTGGAGCTGGAAGAGGTGCTGGAGCAGCACCCTCAGGTGTCCGCCATCTACCCCGGCTCCATCAACACCGTGCGCATGGTGACCATCCGAGGCAAGCACGGCAAGGTGTACCTGGTCACCGCCATGTTCCGCATCGGCAACGGCAAGTTTGTGGACAACTTCAACAGCGGCGGCATGGTGGCCCCCATGGACCCAGAGCGGGGCGTGGTCATCGACCGGGCCCTGGACAAGGCCAAGAACCTGTATGAAAACCACCCCGCCACCGGAACTCCCATCAAGGGCTTCCAGTTCCCCGACTGGGACAAGGCGGTGGCCATGGTCTCTGAGGCCGCCCAGGTCATCCCCCAGGTGGGGTATGTGGGCTGGGATGTATGTTTCACCCCCAACGGCCCCTGTCTGGTGGAGGGCAACCCCTTCCCCGGCCACGACATCTATCAGCTGCCTGTGCACACCCCGGACAAGATTGGCATTATGCCTCGGTTCCGGGAGATTGAGGCCGAAGAAAAAATGATGAATGAATAATGAAGAAATGAAGAATGATTGTGTGCCGCCTCCTTGCGGCACGGATTCCGATTTGTCAGAGACATGATGAAATAAAAGCCCTCGGCAGAGTTTTCCCGCCCGCAGGCGGGAAAATAAACTAAAATCACGTTTTTTCCGGGGACATGCGCATCGGAAAAAACACTTCTCAGCCCGCCAGTGTGGCCTTGGGTCGCCCTTTGACCCAAGGGTGCATGCAGCGGGCTGCATCCCCTCTCAAAAATGCTTGCATTTTTGAGAATCATGTAAGAAGCCCTCGGTTCCTTGCGGAACCGAGGGCTTCTTACATGATCAAAGATAATAGGCCAATCTGGGACTTCCATCCTCCAAATAGATGGTGCCGCAGGGGGTAAACCCCATCTTCTCCAGCAGCTGCTGCATGGGGATGTTCTTCTCATGGGTGTCGATGCGCAGCTGGCGGCAGTGGGCCCGGCACCAGGCCAGGCAGTGGGCCGCCGCACCGGTACGGGAGGCTCCGGTGGCCAGGCGGTGCACCACGCCATACTCTCCGTTGTCCGGCCACCCCTCCCCTTCAATGTGGGCGTAGGTGGGCTCTCCCTTGGTGTGGAAGGAGAAGGCCGCGGCCAGGCGGCCATTTTCCATACACACAAAGCTGTACCCCAGGTTGATATCCTGCTGAATCTGCTCCAGGGTGGGTTTATCCTCCCCCCACTGGTCCGGGTTGCCGGACTCCCGCATAAAGGCCCGGGCCTGGGCGTAGAGCTGCTCCAGGGCAGGCAGGTCCCGGATGTTGCCCCGACGAATCAAAAAATTGGTTCCACTGTTCATGTTCATTCCACCGTTTTCAAACTTTCTACCATATCAATTTTCTTTAACCTAAAGTGTGCCGCCACATTGACTATCAGGGAGAACAGGGCGGTCAAGGCCGCTGCCAGCACATAGGCATAGGGGGGCGCTGTGCGGCCAAACATCACCAGGTCCACCTCCACCGTCAGCACCATCCAGCTGTGGAGGAACCGGCCCAACACCAGTCCCAGAATCACGCCAAAGATGGTGAGGAACACGTTCTCCCGCAATACATATGCGGTGGTCTCTCCGTCATAGAACCCCAGTACCTTCAAGGTGGCCAGCTCGCTTCTGCGCTCGGTGATGTTGATGTTGGTCAGGTTGTACAGCACCACAAAGGCCAGAGCGGCGGCAGCCACAATGATGATGACCACGGCGTAGTTGATGGCGTCCATGCTGTCCTCAAAGCTGTCCCGGATGGTGGCAATGTAGGAGTAGGAGGCCACCCCGTCCATCTTCATCAGGGTCTCCGAGGTCTGGTTGGACACGTCCACCCCCATGCCGTCCTGATAGGCCAGGAGCATCACGTTGTTCTGGTAGTCCTCCCCATACAGCTGGGTATACAGGTCCCAGGTGAGGTACACATAGTGGTAGACGTAGTTTTCCGTGATATCCGCCACCACGGCCTCCACCCGCTGGTCGCCCTCCAGGGTGATGGTGTCCCCGACCGACACATCCAGCAGCTCGGAGAGCTTCTCGTCAATGACCACGCCGGAGCTGTCCAGCTCCACTGGGGAGTGGTCCGAGCGGTGGCGCAAATCCACAAAGCGCCCGAACTCCTCCACGTCGTCCACCGCAAAGAGGTACACGTCATAGGAGGTGCCGGTGGTGGAGGCGTCCATCATCTGCTGATAGGTGAACATGTAGTCCTCCACAGCCTCTTCCCCGTCCAGATAGTTCTCAATTCCCTGCTTCTGCTCCTCCGTCAGGTCCTCGTCCAGGCCCACGGTGGCGTCATACAGGGAAATCTCATCAAACTGCTTATCCAGCACGTCGAAAATGGACTCGTGGAGGCCAAAGCCCGTGACAATCAGGGCAGTACAGCCGCCAATGCCGATGACCGTCATCCAAAACCGCTTTTGATAGCGGAACAGGTTGCGCATGGTCACCTTCCAGGTAAAGCTTAGCCTGCGCCAAATGGGCTTGATGTATTCCAGGAAGACCCGCTTGCCCGCCTTAGGAGCTCGAGGCCGCATGAGGTTGGCGGGGGTGTCAATGAGGGTAGACAGGCAGGCCCACAGGGCGGCCCCGGTGGTACACGCCACTGCCGCCAGCACCGCCAGCACAAACAGAGGCAGCTGCATCTTATAGTCCAGCCCGGGAATGGCGTACATGATCTGGAAGGCGTTGGCGATGACCGCCGGGATGAGGGTAGCCCCCAACGCCAGACCCATGAGGCCGCCCACCAGGCTGGCCACAAAGGCGTATCCAATGTACTTTTGGGAGATGGCCAGCCGGGAGAATCCCAGAGCCTTCAAAGAGCCAATCTGGGTGCGCTGCTCCTCCACCATACGGGTCATGGTGGTCAGGCACGCCAGAGCGGCCACCACAAAGAAGATGACCGGGAAGATGCTGGACAGGTTATCCACCCGCTCGGCATCCTGGGAGTAGCTGACAAAGCCGGAATTGGTGTCCCGGCCCAGCACATACCACTCACAGGTGGCCATCGCGTCTAACTCCTTTTGGCCCTGGTCAATGTCCGCCTGGGCCTGCTCCAGCTCCGGCTGGGCGTCGGCCTTGGCCTGCTCGTACTCTTCCAGGCCCTTCTGGTACTCCGCCTCGCCGTCGTCCAGCTCTGCCTTGGCTTGGGCCAGCTGGCTGCGGCCACGGGCCTCTTCCTGGTCCAGGGTCTGCTGGCCGGACTGGTACTCTGCCCAGCCGCTATCCAGTTGCTGGGCGGCGTCTTTCAACTGGGCCTGGGCGGCATCCAGCTCCGCCTTGGATTCCTCCAGCTGAGTCTTTACCTGGGCCAGTTGGGTGTATCCCGCCTGGATTTGGGCAGAAGCCTCATCCAGCTGGGCTTTCTGAGGAGCCAACTGCTCCACCATCTGGTCGTACATGGGGGTGCCCTCAAAGGGCTTCAGGGCATCGTAATACTCCTCATAGCCTCGGGCCACCTCTTCCTGCTGGGCATCCAGCTGGGCCAGGTTCTCCTCATAGGCGGTCTGGCCATCCTGGTACTGAGCCAGACCCTCCTGATAGTCCACTTTGCCCTGCTCATACCGGGTCTGGGACTCCTCCAGCTGGGACCGGGCGGCGTTCAGCTTGGCCTGACCGTCCTTGATCTCCTGTTCCAGGGTGGCTAGACCACTCTCATAGTCCGCCCAGCCGCTGTCCAGCTCCGCTCGGGCATCGTCCAGCTCCTTCTTGGCGTCGTCCAGTTCCTTTTGGGCGTCTGCCAGCTCGCTTCGGGCATCATCCAGCTCCTTCTGGGCCTCGCTGCGCACCTCTTCGTCCCGCAGGCTGGCCCGCTCCTGGGCCAAGGGGTCCAGGTTATCCACCAGGGCGCTGAGCTGGTCGGCGTAGGCCTGGCTGTAGCTGTTGAGGGCCTCCATTCCATCGCCGGTGAAGTAGGCGGTGGTGTACACATCCAGGTCGAAATTCTCCCCGGGGATGTAGACAAAGGCGTCAATGCTGCCGCTGCCCAGAGTGGTGCTGCCTCGGTCCGTGCCCACATACAGGGGGCTTTGCACCGTGCCCACAATGGTGTAGCTGGTGCGGGTGAGGCTGTCCTGGTCCGCCTCCTCCAGGGTAACGGAGAGGGTGTCCCCAATCTCCAGCCCCAGGGCGGTGAGGAGCATCTGTTCAGTGACGCACTCATCCACCTGCTGGGGCAGGCGGCCCTCCACCACGTTGAGTAAATTCAATGCTTCCGGCATGGAGCGCATGGAGACGATGGAGTCCACTGCGGTGGCGTCCACGCTCCACGCCCCTTCCACTTGGTCCACGCCGTCGGCCTGGGCTAAGGCCTGCAAATCCTCCTGGGTGAGCCCCATGGTGGACATGACATAGCCGTCCATGAGGTGGTGGGAGTCGTAATAGTTGTCCGCCGTATACTCCATATCCGGGGCCGTGGCCCGCAGGCCCACCAAAAAGGCCACAGCCAGAGCGGAGAGGAGGAGAATGGATAGAAAGCGGCTGTAGGTATGGCGGACTTCCCGAATAAAATCGGTGAGCAGCCTGTTTTTCCTCTTTACCATTCAATCGCCTCCACCGGGGTGGGGTGGGGATTGCAGGTCATCTCCTCCACACGCCCGTTTTTGATGTGAATGACCCGGTCTGCCATGGGGGTGAGGGCGGTATTGTGGGTGATGACCACCACTGTCATCCCGTGCAAGCGGCAGGTATCCTGCAAGAGCTTCAAAATGGCCTTGCCCGTGACGTAGTCCAGCGCACCGGTGGGCTCATCGCACAGCAGCAGCTTGGGGTTTTTGGCCAGGGCACGGGCGATGGCCACCCGCTGCTGCTCGCCGCCGGAGAGCTGGGCGGGGAAGTTGTTCAAACGGTGCCCCAGCCCCACGTGCTCCAGCACGTCTTTGGCGTCCAGGGGCTCTTTGCAGATCTGGGCGGCCAGCTCCACATTCTCCAGGGCGGTGAGGTTCTGCACCAGGTTGTAGAACTGGAAGACAAATCCGATGTCGTTGCGGCGGTACTGGGTGAGCTGGGAAGCGTTGAAGCTGCTGACCTGGGTGCCGTCCACCAAGATCTCTCCGCTGGTACAGGCGTCCATGCCTCCCAGCATATTCAGCACCGTGGTCTTACCTGCGCCGGATGGCCCCACAATGATGGCAAATTCCCCTTTTTCGATGTGGAAATCCACCCCATCCACCGCTTTGATGGTCACCTCTCCCATGACGTATTCCTTGCGTACTTGTTTGAAAGAGATATAACTCATAATTACCACCATCCCGCTATATTGTTATCTTAACTATATAGTACACGTTCTCCCCTCCACCTGCAATCCTTCCTTACCATTGTTTAAAGAAAGTTTATGAATCCCCCGAGGTCTCCTGTGTTATCGTTGACTAACTCCTCTTGCCGCTGGTACAATACCCACACGATAAGGGAGTAATTGGCGGCGTGTTTGCGCCGTGGCCTGGTCAACATACTGGCGGTGTGTCCGTCTGGCCGGGTCTGAAACAGTGAGACTTATCCGCTGCACAAGGCGGGTAGTCTCTTTTTTTATGCCCGCCCAAATCGGAAAACAGAAAGGCGAGAAGAATATGGGAATTTGGGAACTTTTGATTTTAGCTGTGGGCCTTGCCATGGACGCTTTTGCCGTGTCCATCTGTAAGGGCCTGTCCATCCGCAAGCTCAATCTGCGCCACATGGTCATCGTGGGCCTTTGGTTTGGGGCCTTCCAGGCCCTCATGCCCCTGCTGGGGTACTTTTTGGGCTCCGCCTTCACCCAGCTGGTTCAGGCGCTGGACCACTGGATTGCCTTTGTGCTGCTGCTCATCATCGGCGGCAACATGATTCGGGAGGCCTTTAGCGGCGACGAGGAGGAGGTCTCCCCTTCTCTGGCCGTCCCCGGTATGTTCCTGCTGGCGGTGGCCACCTCCATTGACGCCCTGGCCGTGGGCATCACCTTCGCCTTCCTGCGGGTGAACATCTGGCTGGCCGTGGCCATCATCGGGGTGTGCACCTTTGTCATCTCGGCAGCAGGCGTGAAAATCGGCAACGTCTTCGGCGCCCGCTTCAAATCCAAGGCGGAACTGCTGGGCGGCGTGGTGCTGGTGCTCATCGGGGCCAAAATTTTGTTGGAGCATTTGGGGCTGCTGGCCCTGTAAGGGGTAGTTGACGCAGGGGCCCTTCCAGTGCTACAATCGAAAAAAAGCACATAAGGAGGTTTTTCCCATGTCTGACAACCGCACCCTCTTTGCCACCATGCCCAACGGTGATCTGGTGGAAGAACTCACCCTCCGCTGCGGCGCTCTGCGCTGCTCCATCCTCACCTATGGCGGCGCCATCCGCTCCCTGGTGGTCCCCGACAAGGACGGCAACCCCGTGGACGTGGCTCTAGGCTTCGACACCATCGAGGACTACATGGCCCAGACCTGCTACATCGGCGCGCTCATTGGCCGCTTTGGCAACCGCATCAATGAGGGCAAATTTACCCTCAACGGGGTGGACTATACCCTGGCCACCAACAATGGCCCCAACCACCTCCACGGCGGCGACATCGGCTTTGACAAGCAGATTTGGACCGTAGAGGACCAGACTGAGAACCAGGTGGTGCTCTCCCTGGTCAGCCCCGACGGCCAGGAGAACTACCCCGGCACCCTCACCGTCATTGTCACCTACACCCTGAGCGAGGACGGGCTGTCCATCTCCTACCACGCCAACACCGACGCAGACACCCTGTGCAACCTCACCAACCACTGCTACTTCAACCTCTCCGGCCACGACAGCGGCCCGGTGGATGACCAGACCATCTGCATCAAGGCCCAGGCCTACACCCCCACCGACGCCGGGTCTATCCCCACTGGGGAGATCGCCAGCGTGGAGGGCACTCCCATGGACCTGCGTACCCCCGTGGCCATGGGTGCACACTGGGACGACGACTTTGAGCAGCTGACCATGGCCCGTGGCTACGACCACAACTGGGTGCTGGACGGTGAGGCTGGACAGCTGCGCCACGTGGCCACTGCCCACTCCCCCGCCACCGGCATCACTATGGAGGTGTACACCACCACCCCCGGCGTGCAGTTCTACTCCGGCAACTACATGGACGGCTGCCCCGTGGGCAAGGACGGCGCTCCCTACGACAAGCGCTGGGGCTTCTGCCTGGAGACCCAGAACTTCCCCGACGCCCCCAACCACGCCAACTTCCCCTCCGCCGTGCTCAAGCCCGGTCAGGAGTACCGGGAAGAGACCGTGTACAAGTTCGTGTAATTCATAAAAAGAGAAATGGCCTGTTGCGTTAACGCAGCAGGTCATTTTCTTATCCTGAAATAATCTTCTTATCAGATTGCCCTGTCCCGGCTTGCCAGCCTGGTGGGGACGCTTCCCGCTGGGGGTTTCTTTTGAGCGGGCAAAAGAAACCAAAACCCGCTTAGGGCGTTCCCCCCTAAGGACCTCCCTGAGGTACGAGGCTGGAACTGCGTCAAGGCTAAGTTCGGCCCGTCACCCTTGCTGTGGCTTCTGGTATTGCCACCACACCAGACCACCCTGAGCAACTGGCCCTATGGTTGGGTGATTTCTATGTCCGGGCCTACCCTGGAGAAGCGGCGTTCCCGCCGCCGGGAGCCAGGCTGCCCATCGCTGGCAACAGCGTCTCACCAAGGTGAGGCCCTGGGAGTAGGCGCACAAGCTTCCACAGAAGTAGCCAACTTCTGTGGAACTTCCAGGACATCTATGTGGCCCCACCGGGCCAAGGGCCGAAAAAGGAAGGTGCACCCTCCACCCAGTACCGCGGGGTGGATTCCACAAGGCGGGGGAAGGCCCCGCCTTTGGTGGGTCTTTGGTGACTTTCTGCCCAATCAGAAAGTCACCCTGCGGAGCAAACCCTGGCTGGCAAGCCAGCTGGAGGTCCCTTTGAACATGACAGAGTTTCATAGCCATAAGATAGAAAAGTGGAAGTAGCCACAACGGCCACTTCCACTTTTTTGTGTTTATTTCATCACATCTTTGTTTTTCCAGAAGTACTCAATGCCGGAGTACACGGTGGTGATCACAATCACCCACACGCACACCTGCACCAAGATCTCAGGAATGGGCAGATGCATCAGGCACAGGCACACCATGGTGGAGAAGGTCTTCACCTTGCCCGACCAGGCGGCAGCGATGACTCGGCCATTGTCCACGGCGATGAGCCGCAGGCCGGACACGGCAAACTCCCGGGCCACCACGATGACCAGGGCCCACACAGGGAGCAGACCCACGGAGACAAACCAGATCATGGCGGTGATCACCAGAATCTTGTCCGCCAGAGGGTCCATGAACTTGCCGAAGGTGGTCACCTGGTTGTAGTGCCGGGCCACATAGCCGTCCAGAAAGTCGGTGACGCTGGCGATGACAAACACGGCCAGGGCCAGCAGAGCGCTGTATTCCAGGTTCAGGTACCACACCACCAGGTACACGGGAATCAAAATCACCCGGAGCATGGTCAGTTTATTGGCGGTATTCCATTCCATGTCGCTCACTCCTCAATTTCGCCCGTGAGGTCCCCGTCGGCGGTGTCGGTGATGCGGACCCACACAAATTCTCCTGCTTTCACGTCGCCTGCGGCGGTGAACAGCACCCGGCCGTCAATGTCCACCGAGTCGGCGTAGGTACGGCCCACAAAGCAACCTTCCGCAGCGTCAAATCCCTCGCACAACACTTCCATGCAAGTGCCCAGACGCTCTTGGTTGTACTCGTCCATGATGCGGGACTGGAGGTCCACCACCAGCTCCACCCGGCGGGCGGCCACCTCGGGGTCCACCTGGTTTTCCATGGCAGCGGCCAAGGTGCCCTCCTCGGGGGAGAACTGGAACACACCCGCCCGCTGGATTTTCTGCTCTTTCAGGAACTCGCACAGCTCCTCAAACTCCTCCTCACCCTCGCCGGGCAGGCCGCAGATGAGGGAGGTGCGGATGACCACACGGGGCATGGCGGCTCTCAGCTTGGCAAAGAGGGTCTCAATCTCCGCCTTGGTGCTGCGGCGGCGCATGGCCTTCAAGATGCCGTCGTTGGCGTGCTGGATGGGAATGTCCAGGTACTTGACGATCTTCCGCTCCTTGGCAATCACCTCGATGAGCTCGTCGGTCACCGCCTCGGGGTAGAGGTAGTGGAGCCGAATCCAGTGGAAGGGCAGCTTGCACAGCTCGCGGAGCAGCGCCGCCAGGGTGGTGGGCTCCTCCAGGTCCTGCCCGTAGCGGGTGATGTCCTGGGCGATGACGATGAGCTCCTGCACCCCGTTGTCCGCCAGCTTCTGGGCCTCCTCCAGGATGTGCTCCATGGAGCGGCTGCGGTAGCGGCCCCGGAGCTTGGGGATGATGCAGAAGGCGCAGCCGTTGCTGCACCCCTCGGCAATTTTCAGGTATGCAGTGTAGGGGGGTGTGGTGACCATCCGCTCTCCGTCCTCATAGGTACGGTGGATGTCCCCGAAGTGCTGGGCCTCCTCCCCGGCCATGAGCTCCTCAATGGCGGACACCACGTCGGTGTAGCTGCCGGTGCCCAGCAGGCCGTCCACCTCGGGCAGCTCGGTGCGGATATCCTGGGGGTAGCGCTGGGACAGGCACCCGGTGACCAGCAGCTTTTTCAGCTGCCCCTCTTTCTTCAGCTGGGCCAGCTCCAAAATGCAGTCGATGGCCTCGCTCTTGGCCGCCTCAATAAACCCGCAGGTGTTGAGGAGCGCCACGTCCGCCCCCCGGGGCTCCCCGGTGACGTGATAGCCAGCGTCCCGGCACAGGGCCATCATCTGCTCGGTGTTCACCAGGTTCTTGGAGCAGCCCAGAGACTGGAATGCCACGGTATAACTCATTGGTTCCATCCTTTCACTCCGCCTCTTGCTCCACCTGGCTCAGCACCCGGGAGATCTCCTCCCAGCCGAAGCCACGGCGGGCCAGATAGGCGGACACTTTTTTCAGTTCTTCCCGGGTGGGCGCTGCCCCCCGAAGCTTCTTTTCCACCAGGGCCCGGAGCTTGTCGTCCCCCTGGTCCCGCTCCTCCATGGCCTCGTCCCAGTACTCTCTGGGCACGCCACGGCGGTACAGTTCATCCCGGATTTTGGCCGGGCCATAGCCCTTGCGGCTGTAGTGGCGCACCACCGTGGAGGCGTACTCCCGGTCGTCCACCAGCCCCACCTGGGCCATGCGCTGGGCCACCTCTTGGGCCATCTCCCGGCGCTGCTGCCGCTGCTCCTCCCCCTCCTGGGGCTCCCCCTTTCTGGGGGACTTGGCGGACAGCTTGCGCTCCAGCTCCCGCTGGGACATGGGCCGGGCCGCAAGAAGAGTGAGGGCCTTGTTTTTCAGCTTGGCCTTCTCCTGGGCCTGTTTGAGCCCTTCCAGCTGCTCCTCACTCAGTTCCATCCCGGCGTAGAGGGAAAAGGACACCACGTCCCCCTCCCCTACCCGCAGCAGGGAGCCGTCCTCCAGCCAGACAAGCCACCGCCCCTCCACCCGGGACGAGGGCTCCAGCTTGACTAGTTTCATCCTTCAAAGTCGTCCGCCGACACGTCCACGGCCCGCCCGGCGGCCCGGGCGGCGATCTGGGACTGGCGGCTCATGAGCTTGAAGGAGTTGGCCCGAATCTGGTCCTCGATCTCCTGGGCGATCTCGGGGTTGTCGGTGAGGTACTTCTTCACGGCGTCCTTGCCCTGGCCCAGGCGGGTGTCGCCCATGGAGAACCAGGAGCCGGACTTCTGGATGAGGTCCAGCTTCACGCCCAGGTCCACCAGCTCGCCCAGCTTGGAGATGCCCTCGCCGTACATGATCTCAAACTCCGCCTCCCGGAAGGGGGGAGAGACCTTGTTCTTTACGATCTTCACCCGGGTGCGGTTGCCCACCACCTCGGTGCCGTTTTTCAGGGCCTCCACCCGGCGCACCTCCATGCGCACCGAGGCGTAGAACTTCAGGGCACGGCCACCGGTGGTGACCTCGGGGTTGCCGTACACCACGCCCACCTTCTCACGGAGCTGGTTAATGAAGATGACCACACAGTTGGTCTTGGCAATGGAGCCGGCCAGCTTGCGCAGAGCCTGGCTCATGAGGCGGGCCAGCAGGCCCACGTGGGAGTCGCCCATGTCGCCCTCGATCTCCGCCCGGGGGGTAAGGGCAGCCACCGAGTCCACCACCACCACGTCAATGGCGCCGGAGCGCACCAGGGCCTCGCAGATTTCCAGGCCCTGCTCGCCGGTGTCCGGCTGGGAGATGAGCATGGAGTCAATGTCCACACCCAGGGCACGGGCATAGGTGGGGTCCAGGGCGTGCTCTGCGTCGATGAAAGCCACCTCGCCGCCCCGCTTCTGGGCCTCGGCCACCACGTGAAGGGCCAGAGTGGTCTTACCGGAGGATTCCGGGCCGTAAATCTCAATGATACGCCCCTTGGGCACGCCGCCGATGCCCAGGGCGATGTCCAGGGACAGAGAGCCGGTGGGGATGGCCTCCACCATCACGTCGGCGTTCTCTCCCAGGCGCATGATGGAGCCCTTGCCGTAATCCCGCTCAATCTGGGCAATGGCGGTCTCCAGCGCCTTCTTCTTATCCGATGCAGGCCCCACAGGGTCCACGGGCCGTTTCTTATCTGCCATGCGTCATTCTTCCTTTCCTGCCGGCTCGTCCGGCTGTATGGGTTCTAGTATGCCCTCCACGACCCGCCAGTGGCCGCCAGGGTCTTGAAAACTGCGGACCTGCTGGAAGCCTCGGTCCACCATGAGCTTTTTCACCGCTTCCTCCTGGTCGTAGCCGATCTCAAAGATCAGCTTGCCGCCGGGGCGCAGGGCCCAGTTCCAGTGCAGGGTGATGGCCCGGTAGAAGTCCAGACCGTCCTCGCCCCCGTCCAGAGCCAGGTGGGGCTCGTAGTCCCGCACCGAGTGGTCCAGCTCCTCCTCCACCACCTGGCGGGGGATGTAGGGGGGATTGCACACAATGAGGTCAAACTCGCCCAGCTCCCGGGGCGGGGGCTGGAGGGCGTTGGCCTGGACCAGCTCCACCTGGTCGGCGAGCTGGCAGCGCATCAGGTTCTGCCGAGCCACCTCCAGGGCGTCCTGAGACCAGTCGGCCAGCACCACCTGGGCGTTGGGGCAGTTGTAGGCCAGGGCCAGCCCCACGCAGCCGCTGCCCGTGCACAGGTCCAGCACCCGGGCCTGGGGCAGGTCCCGCACCGCCAAAATCCCCCGCTCCACCAGCAGTTCGGTGTCGGGGCGGGGAATGAGCACCTGGGGGGTGACGGTGAGGGTGAGGCCGTAGAACTCCCACTCTCCAAGGATATAGGCGATGGGCTCCCCGGCCAGTCGGCGCTGGAGCAGGGCGTCCACCTGTCCCTCGATGGCCTCGCTGGCATAGAGAGACAGGTCCCGGAGCACCTCTTCCCGGCGCTTGCCCAGGGCGGCGCACATCAGCTCCATGGCCTCCAGCTGGGCTTGCTCCACGCCGGACTCCTTGAGGGTGCGCCGTACCGCTAAGTAAATATCGTTGTACGTCTGCATGTCTGCCGCCTTTCTCTCTCTTGCTCTTCCATTACCAGGCGTCGGCGCCCTTTTCCCGGGGCAACACCAGCTTCAAAGCGGTAATGGCCACCTCGATCATGCCCTCGTCCGGCTCAAAGGTGGTGAAGTTCTGCATCCACATCCCCGGAGCCCGCAGGGCACGGCACAGGGCGTTGTCATGGCCGCCCACATAGCGGTTAAACTCGTAGGTCACGCCCACAATGATGGGCAGCAGCACCAGGTGGAGCACCATGCGCAGCAGGGTGTTTTTGATCTGCAAGGGGGTGAAAATCACAATGGAGAGGAAAATGGACACCACAATCACCACAAAGAGAAAGCTGGTGCCGCAGCGGGGATGGTGGCGGGGCTGCTTTTTCACGTTCTCCACGGTGAGCTCCAGGCCATTTTCATAGCAGTAAATGGCCTTGTGCTCCGCCCCGTGGTAGGAGAACACCCGGCGCATTTCCTTGGTTCTGGAGCACAGCCACAGGTAACACAGGAAAATGGCCACCTTCATCACGCCTTCCACCACCGCCTGGACCCACAGAGGCATCTGGGGCCACACCAGGCGGATGAGGCCGGTGAGGGCGGTGGGCAACAGGATGAACAGGCCCACCGAGAAGGCGATCCCCAGGGCTGCCGCTATGGTGATGAAAATGGAGGCGGCCTTCTCCTGGGTGAAGTGGGCGTCCAGCCACTTCTCCAGCCAGCCGGGTTCCTCGTCCTCCTCCTGCTCCAGCCCCTCCTCGGACACCTCGGCGGAGTGCATCAGGGCCTGGACTCCGTGAACCATGGCCGAGCCGAAGACGAACACCCCTCGCACCAGGGGCAGCTTGGCAAACCGGCTCCGGGGTTGAATCTTTTTGGTGGTGATATCCAGCTCCCCATTGGGCTTGCGCACCACGATGGCCCGCTTCTCCGGGCCCTGCATCATAATGCCCTCAATGAGGGCCTGACCACCGCAGGTGGTCTTGTAAGGCGTCCCACAGGGGGGCGCAGACTGATTGGACATGGGATTGAACTCCTTTATCTCGGGCGTACTCCCCCCGTCCTTCCACGGAACATCTTAGCAGATGGCGGGAAAAATGACAAGGGTTTTCGTACATTTGTTTCATTATTCCAGGGTCATGGGCAGGCGCAGGGTGACCACGCAGCCGCCGCCCATGGCGTTTTCAATATCCAGGGTGCCGCCGTGGCAGGTGACGATCTCCTCACACACGGCCAGGCCGATGCCGGAGCCACGGGCCTTGGAAGAGCCCTTGTAGAACTTGTATTTGACGTAGGGCAGCTCCTCTTCGGGGACGCCGGGGCCGAAGTCCCGCACCCGGATGGCCACCATGTTCCCCTCGGGGTGGATGGACACATCCACTTCGCCCCCGGACCCGCCGTGCTTGTCGGCGTTGTCCAGCAGGTTGCAGAACACCTGGCGCAGCCGCTCCGGGTCGCCGCTGATGGGGGGGAACTCCTCTTCGCACTCGATATACTCCAGCTTCAAGCCCTTGCGGCGGAAGAACTCCCGGTAGGTGTACACGGCGTCCTCCAGCTCCGCTTTGATATCAATGGGCTCCACGGACAGGTTGAACCGCCCGGTCTCAATGCGGGAGAACTCCAGCAGCTCCTCCACCATGTTGGTCAGGCGTCGGGCCTCGGAAACGATGATGCCCATGCCCTTTTTCACGTCCTCTGCGTCCCGTACCTCGCCGTTGTACAGGGTCTCCGCCCAGCCGTTGATGGCGGTGAGAGGAGTACGCAGCTCGTGGGACACCGAGGAGATAAACTCCGACTGGGTCTTCTCCGCCTGGTCAATTTTCATGGACATGTCGTTGATGGCGTCCACCAGCTGGCCCATCTCGTCGTCGCCCCGCACCTCCATCTGGACCCCGTAGCTGCCGGCGGCGATGCGCTTGGCGGTCTCGGTGACCCGGGTCACCGGCTCCAGAATCATGCGGATGAAGTAGGAGGCGTAGAGCACCATCAGGGCGATGATGACCATGCCCACCAGCACGCTGATGCCCACCACCTTCAACATCTGGGCCTGGAGCAGGCGCAGAGAGGTGACCAGGCGCACCACACCCACCACCGAGCCGTTGTACACGATGGGGGCGGAGGCGGCCATGAGGTAGTCCTGGGTGGAGGTGTCCTCTCCCCGCCAGGTGGACAGCACTTTGGTCTGGATGGCCTCCTCAATGTCATCCCCCTGGGGGGTGGCACCGGAGATGTCCATGAGGGAGGTCATGCGCACCTCGCCGTCGGGGGTGAGGAACTGCACCTCAATGGTGTTTTTCTCCTCAAACTGGTTGATGAACTGCCGGGCCGCATAGAGGTAGGTGGTCTCGGTGTAGTTCTGAAACATCCCGGCCGCCGTCTGGGCCTTGCTCTCCAGGGTGGCAGCGATGGTGGCCAGGTAGTAGTTGTAAATGGCCAGGGAGAAGGCGGACACGGCAATGGCCACAATGGCAAAGGTGGTCACCAGGGTATTCACCAGCCAGCGGCGACGCAGCACGCCCCGGCGCACCGCCTTTTTCTTCTGCTCCTGTCCCTCCTTCTTCCGCTTGCCGGGAAGGGGGATCTTCTTCCAAATCATCTTATATCCTCTCCATGCTCTTCACGCCGCATTAGCAGCCCCATTTATAGCCAAAGCCCCAGACGGTGTTGATGTAGGTGGGGTTCTGGGGGTCGTCCTCCAGCTTGATGCGCAGGCGGCGAATGTTCACGTCCACGATCTTCAGCTCTCCGATGTAGTCCTTGCCCCACACCGCATCCAGAATCTCCTCCCGGGCCAGGGCCTTTCCCGGGTTGTCCATAAACAGCTTGACGATGGAGTATTCCACCTGGGTCAGCTTCACCCGCTGGCCGTTTTTCTCCAGGGTGCGGTTGCGGGTGTTGAGGAGGAAGGGGGGCTGATGAATCTCGTCGGTCTCCCGGGTGGTCTCTCCGCCGGTGCGGCGGTACAAAGCGTCCACTCGGGCGGTGAGCTCGGCGGGCGAGAAGGGCTTGGTGACATAGTCGTCCGCCCCGGTCATCAGGCCGGTGACCTTGTCCATCTCCTGGGTGAGGGCGGTGAGCATGATGATGCCGATCTGGGAATTGCCCGCCCGGATGCGGCGGCACACCTCAAAACCGTCCATCTCGCCGGGGAGCATAATGTCCAGCAGCGCCACCCGAATGTCCGGGTGGCGGGCGATCTGCTCCAGGGCCTCTTCCCCGGTGCCCGCCTCAATGGTCTCATATCCCGCACGCTTGAGGTTGATGACCACAAAGCTGCGGATGTTGGACTCGTCCTCCAATACCAATACTTTTTTCATGGTGGCTCACTCCTTTAAGATTCACTGTCCCAGGCCACGGTGATGAGGAAGAACCGCTGGGCCAGTTCGTTGGCTTTCAGTTTGCAATCCCACACGCCCTCTTCCAGGGAGGCGGCGTAGATGGTGGTACTGTCGCTGTACAGGGTCACGCGGCCAGGCAGCATGGCCCGGGCCTGACGGTTGCTGCCGGTCAGGCGGTAGATGGTCAAGAAGGGCTTGGGCTCCTGGCCCTCTTCCCCGGAGTTATAGTAGAACACCACCGAACGCTCGCCCCGGTGGCTGAGAGAGTCGTCCCGGGCCACGGCGATGTTCTCCGGCCAGTTGTCCGGCAACACCAGGTACCAGCCGTCAGCCTGGCAGTGGTAGGTGACACAGCTGATGGCCAAGCTGCCGTTGGCGTTGACCTGGCACCAGTAAATCACCGACTCTTCGGACTCCTCCCCCTCCTTGACGCTGGGCAGCTTCACGGGGATGGGGATTTCCAACACGCCGTCCTTGTTGATGTCGGACAGGGACACCCCGGTGTCCACCCGGGAAGTCACCTCGCTGTAGCCCGCCTGCTTGTTCAAGGTGACATTGTGCAGGCGTCCGTCCGCCACCGTCATCACGTCGGTGAGAGTCCCGCCGGAGAACAGCGAGGAGGCAAACACCGCCGGGGTGCCGTCGGCCAGCTTGCCCGGCACCATGGAGTACACCCCATAGATGCCATTGGACAGGGGGGCGGAGGAGGTCATGGTCATCACACCGCCGTTATAGTCGTAAAATTCCGCCAGGTTGGCCCCGTCTCCGGTGCTGTCCTGGTGACAGACCACGATCTCCTTGCCGCCGTCCTGGTCCAGATCGGTGACCAGATAGCTCTCATTATAGGTGGTGCTCATCAGCTCGCTGACCCCTGCGTCCAACAGGGCATAGGCGGAGAGGATGTGCACCTTGGCGCTCATCTGCCAGGAGACGATGAGGTCCAGGGTCCCGTCCCCCGTCACGTCCTCATAGGTCACGGAGTTGATGGAGGTGCCGTCCCCTTCCACCACATAGGTCAGGCGGTAGTCGTTGTCCGCCCCCTTGCGGAACAGGCACACCCGCAGCGGCTTCTCCTCCGCCGAGGTGACTCGGAGAAACACCGCCGCCATCTCCTGCTCTCCATCTCCATTGAGGTCCAGCAGCTGCACCGTGGAGGTGTTGCTGCCCGAGCTGATGGTGGCGTACTCCGCCCCCTGCTGGTCCATCACGTCCTGGATGGTGCTCTGGAGCTGGGAATATGCCTCGGGCAGGATGGGCAGGGCGTACATTCCCTCGGACTGCTCAAACATACAACCGCATAAACTCAACGATAGGCACAGCAGCATGGCACACAGCCCCACACTGCGAAACACTCGTTTTTTCACCGTTCTAACCTCATTTCTTTTGCTGGGCTTGACCCCTCCGGCTGTCTGAGGGGAATTTCGTAGCTTACCATTATAATATGATACCACAATCCCCCGCCCTTGCCTATGCTTATTTCCGTCTCTGGGAGTTATTTTTTATTTTCTTCTTTACAAACGGAAATTTTCCTGCTATACTATTCAAGCATCATAAAGATGCGCCCGTAGTTCAATTGGATAGAGCGTCAGATTCCGGTTCTGAATGTTGGGGGTTCGAGTCCCTTCGGGCGTACCATAAAAGCAAAACAGTATAGATGCCGTAGGCTGAAAGCCTACGGCATCAACTGTTTCCGGGTTTTTTCCTCTCAAAATTTCACCGAAAATTCCATAGATGTAAACTGCTGTTTCTCAGTAACCGAAGGGATTCGAACCCCCTTCTACCCTGAGATTTGCGTAGACATCCCCACTTGGCGCCCTTTTTGAAACCGGCTTATTCAAAAAGGGCGCTATCTTTTTCAAAACAGAATATACAAAGTTCTAGGGGAGCTACGCTCATTTGCTGGACCCAGGGGTGGTTCATGGTGGACCGCCCGGAAGGACTCACTTGAAACAAATCTATGTAATACAGAGAAACAGATTCACAACATCTTCAGGGTAAAACTCCCACTATATTTCCACAATATACCGTTCATATCCATTGATGACCCTGGTTTTCCCATACATACGTTCTCTCTGAATCTGTCGACCGTAGTTCATATGGGTGTGTCCGTGGAGAAACAGAGCAGGCTGATACTTATCCAGCAGGCGGTTAAAGGCCCAAAAACCCCGGTGTGCCAGGTCGTTGCTCTCCACCATATCAGTCCCAGGGGCATGGGTGAGCAAAATATCAAACCCTTTTTTCATCCAGATATGTGGAAGCAGCCCGGCTGCTCGACAAGCCATCTGAATATCTGTATACTGATGCATTCCCGGCTTATAGCGCATGGAGCCACCCAGTCCAAGGATTCGAATTCCCTGATACTCATAGAGCTTCCCATCCACACAAATACAGCCCTCTGGAGGATTCTCCCGGTATCGGTCATCGTGATTGCCATGCACATATAAAACCGGACAAGGGGCAAAGGTGGCTAAAAAGGAGAGGTAACTGGGCTCCAGATCTCCACAGGACAAGATCAGATCCAACCCCGCCAGCTTACCATCCCGGTAATAGTCCCAAAGGAACATGGACTCCTCATCTGCTACAACTAAAATTCTCATGCGTCGCTCCGTCTCTCCACGCCCTGGAGTCGGATCAGCTCCTGTGCCTTGGGGGTGAACTCCTCCAGGTCGGGCAGCCGCCCCTCCACGTAGGAGGACAGCCAGTTCATGGTCAAAATTTTCTGGGTGGACATGGGGATTTCATCGCTGTGCACCACCTGGCCCTGCTGGTCGTAGATGGTTCCATAAAAGGGGTCCAGCTTCTGGTTGCGCATGGCGTCCCGGAACAGACCCACCAGGCGACGGGTGCCCGCCGGCACACGCCGGGAGCAGAGCACGCTCACCACCCCCTGGGTCATTCCCCACCAATAGTTGACGGCGCTGGCCCCCCGCTCCTCCAGCTTCCAACTGCCGTCCATGACCCGGCGTACCAGCCGTTGGTAGAATTTTCCCCAATAGCACTGGACCAGGGCCAAATTGTGGGTGTCATCCTGGACACCGTCTCTGTGTTCATGGAGTTGGTCGTGGTAGTCCACCAGGTTAATGCCCTTCTGGCGCAGCCGCTCCAGGCCATCCCCTGACTGGAGCTGAGACCACTCCAAGTAAATTTTTGCGTGGGCGTTGACCATCCGTGCCCCCTGGGCAAAGGCATTGATACTGGCAACCCCCCCATAGGTGGGGTAGTCCGTCACATAGCCGATGCGCCCGTCTCGGGACATGGCCCCGGCAATGGCCCCTTTGATGAACTTGGCCCCGTACAGGCGGGGATAATAGGTGCGCACGGAGGGGTAGTTGGTGTTCAAAGAGCAGTTGAGGATTTTCGCCTCTGGGTGGAGCACCGCCTGCTTGACGCTGGGCAGCAGCAGCTGGGGGTGGGTGGTAAAGATGATGTCTGCCCCCATCCGGATGACGTCCTCAATGACCTGCTCGGCCTGTTCGTCGGTGTCCACATTTTCATACCATTGTGTGGATACCTGGCCGCGCATGGCCCGCTCCATGCGGATGCGCCCATACTCGTGGCTGTACGTCCACTTGGAGGTCTCCGTGTTGCCCCGGTGGATGAATGCCACGTGGATTTTGTCCGGCGTGGGGCGCAAGGTGTACAAAAAGGGCACCTTCACATTGTCATCCAGCACCACGGTGTTCTCCACCTGCTCCACTTTGTTTTGTATCTCCTGCTTGATTTTGGACAGATCCTCCTCCAGCTGAGATGGCAGCTTCCGGATGGACTCCTGATAGCCAAAAATCTCAATATAGGTCAAAAAGGCCTGTGCAACCCCCTGCTCGTCCTCATATTCCCGGAGATATGCCTCCCGGAACATATAGTAAAACGCCCGGAAGGCATAGGTGAACTCTGCGCCCCACACCTCCTTGTTGGTGCATCCCATCAGCTCCAGCAGTTTGGCGTACTGGCCGGGCTGGCGGAAAACTAGGAACAGCTGGCCGGTCATGTGGTAAAACTCCAGAAACTCCTGGTAGGCCAACACCTCTGGCTCATCGGAGGGATAGGGCAGCAGACGTGTGACCACCCCGGGGATGGAGACGGCACCAAAGTATTTCAGCACACTCACCCGCTTGTGCCCCTCCACAACGTAATAGCGGTTGAGATACTCTACCGCCTTGATGGGGTCCCGAATGCCCTCGTCCAGATGAGCTTTGCAAAGACTCATCCACTTCTCGCCAAACTCCGTCTCCGCTGGCAGAGCCGGATAAAACCCCGGCGAAAAGGCATCCGCTCTCAGGGCATTACAGGTTCCCACAATCAACTCGGCGGGAATTTCCACAATGCCCAGGGACTCCCGCCGATAGGCCAGCTTCTCCGGTTGGTCCGGCAGCGTCAGTAGCCCCGTGGGCCGCCCCTTCAACTCTGCACTTTTCCTGTCCTTTTGGGCAATCTTCAACGCCCGTTGATATTCTTCAAAGGCCATGGTGTGTCCCTCCTAGTCCCACACAGATCAAAACGGGTCGGGCCTGTGTGGCCCGACCCGTAGCCGTCGCATCGGATGAAATTACGCTTTTTAGATCAGATTGCGTTCCGTCTCCTTGTCGAACAGGTGCACCAGAGCACCGGGGAAGCTGAAGCTGATCTGGGTGCCATAGGGGATGCCGTTGCGGTACTGGCTGGGCAGATCGTTGGTGGATACCCGCATGACCACATCCTTGGCAGCGCCGTCTCCGGTGGAGGTGGAGATGTGCAGGTGAATCTCGCTACCCATCATCTCGGACACGTCCACCTGGCCGTTGAGGGCATTACCCTTACCACCTTCCACAAACTGGATGTGCTCGGGACGGATACCCAGCACGATGTCTCCAGCGGCCACGCCGTTGGCCTTGAGCTTGGCCTGGACCTCATTGGGCAGCTGCACCTTCATGCCGCCGCAGTCCACCTGGTAGGCACCTCCGTTGTTCTCCAGCTTGGCGTCGAAGAAGTTCATCTGGGGCGTACCGATGAAGCTGGCCACAAAGGTGTTGATGGGGTGTCCAAACACCTCCTGGGGGGTGCCCACCTGCTGGATGTAGCCGTCCTTCATGATGACGATGCGGTCGCCCAGGGTCATAGCTTCGGTCTGGTCGTGGGTGACGTAGATGAAGGTGGTGTCGATACGCTTGCGCAGCTTGATGATCTCAGCCCGCATCTGGTTGCGCAGCTTGGCGTCCAGGTTGGACAGAGGCTCATCCATCAAAAACACCTTGGGCTCCCGCACAATGGCACGACCGATGGCCACACGCTGGCGCTGGCCGCCGGACAGAGCCTTGGGCTTGCGCTGCAAATACTGGGTGATGTCCAGAATCTCTGCGGCCTCCTTCACACGGCGGTCGATCTCATCCTTGGGCATCTTGCGCAGCTTCAGGGCGAAGGCCATGTTCTCATACACCGTCATGTGGGGGTAAAGTGCGTAGCTCTGGAATACCATAGCGATGTCACGGTCCTTGGGTTCCACATCGTTGACCACACGGTCGCCGATGCGCAACTCGCCGTCGGAGATCTCCTCCAGACCGGCGATCATCCGCAGAGTGGTGGATTTGCCGCAGCCAGAGGGGCCAACCAACACGATAAACTCCTTATCCGCAATCTCCAGGTTGAAATCATGAACAGCGGTCACCTGGTTGTCGTAAACCTTCTTCACATTCTTCAGACTCAAGGTTGCCATACATTATACCGTAGATGGGATGCCTCCGCAACCCCATCCTCACCGCCCAGAGAGCGAACCCCTGGGGGCATTACGACAAGTCTCCACATTGCCGCACCGTCGGTCAACGGACTTTTTTCCTCCTTTTGTTCCTCGCAGGGGCTAAGGGAGTGTTCCCGTGGAAGTCGCCGCCTGCGGGCTTGAATATGTCAGATCTGGTGCGTAAGTTCAAGTATGGGACTGAATCATCCAGGCAAAACCATAGGGATACAGCCCCACCTGGTTCAGATTTGTATAGTGGTTGTCATACATGACCTCATGGTAGTCCCCCGGCTCGGGACAGGTGGCGGTGATAAAACTGCCACCGAAGTTGAAGAACGCCATGAGCTTGCAGCCATTGTACCAGCGGCCCACCCCCAGCACGTGGGGGGACCCTGTGTCAAAGGTCCACACATTGGCGTTGGGCTGGAAGCAGGGGTACTGGGCCCGGAGGGTCTCCAGACGGCGCAGGCCGTAGAACAGCTGGTTCTCCACCGTCCCCTCCACGTGACGTTGCTCTGCCGCCTCCCAGGGGAAGTCTCCCCGGTGGAGGTATCGGCTGTCTGCGCACTTGTTGGGGTCTTGGTGGTAGCTGTAGTCGTTGCACTGGCCCACCTCATCCCCGCTGTACAGCACGGGGATGCCGCTCTGAGTAAACATCCAGGCGTGGAGCATCAAATCACACCCCACAGCCCGGGCCTGGGACATAGCATCGCAGGCGGTCTCCAGCCCGCACAGGGAGGCGGTGGTGCCACACAGCCGGGCGTCCCCCAGCCGGGGGTCGTCGTTGTACAGCTCGCCCCGGCTGACGCTGCCGGGCCACTGGCCAGTGAACCATTGGTTCAGATATCGCTTGTGGGCTACCTCGTCAGTGCCGAAGCGGGCGTTGAGCCAGGCGTAGTCCAGGCCCCAGCCGATGTCATCGTGACAGCGCAGGTAGTTGAGGAACAAAAACTCCTTGGGCAGGGCGCACACGGTGTCCAGCTGGCGGCGCAGCAGGGACACGTCCCCGGTGGCCAGGGTGTGCCAGGTGGTGGCCATGGTGGTGACGTTGTAGAGCATGTGGCACTCGGGCTTTTCGGTGCTCCCGAAGTAGGGCACCACCTTTGCCGGCTCCATGACCACCTCCCCCAACAGCAGCACGCTGGGGCAGACAATTTCGCAGGCCAGTCGCATCAACCGCACCATAGTGTGCACCATGGGCAGGTTGCGGCAACTGGTGCCCAGCTCCTTCCAGATGTAGGGCACAGCATCCAGCCGAATGACGTCAATGCCCCGGTTGGTCAGGTACAGCAGATTCTCAGTCATGTCGTTCATGACCACGGGGTTTGCATAGTTCAGGTCCCACTGATAAGGGTAGAAGGTGGTCATCACCACTTGCTGGCAATCCTCCAGCCAGGTGAAGTTGCCGGGGGCTGTGGTGGGGAACACCTGGGGCACCGTCTCCTCATACCGGTTGGGAATGTCCCAGTTGTCGTAGAAGAAGTAGCGCTCCCGGTAGCCAGGCTCCCCTGCCCGGGCCTTTTTGGCCCACTCGTGGTCCTCGCTGGTGTGGTTCATCACAAAGTCCAGGCACAGGCAGGTGTCCTGGGCTCGGCAGGCATCAGCCAGAGCCTCCAGGTCCTCCATGGTGCCCAGCTGAGGCTGCACCGTGCGGAAGTCCGCCACGGCATAGCCGCCGTCGCTGCGCCCTTCGGGGCTCAACAGCAGCGGCATCAGGTGCAGGTAGTTCACTCCACACTCGTTGAGGTAGCCCAGCTTCTCCTTCACCCCCTGGAGGGTACCGCCGAAAGCGTTGGTGTACAGCATCATGCCTACAAAGTCCTTGGCCTTAAACCACTGTGGGTCCTGCTCCCGCTGGGCATCCTGCTCGTGCAGGGCCTCTTTCCGGCTCAGGAACATCCGGTGCAGCATGGCCACAAAGTACTCATAGGCCTGTTGGTCGTTGGGGTAGATGGTATTGTACAGTGCCCGCAGCTCCTCCTGGCGCTGGTCCAGACGGCGCTGGAAGACACTCTCGTCTGCAACCCATCCCGACGGGACGGATGCAGCAGCGACGTTTTTTTGCACCACAGCCGTGGTGCGGCTTCTCTTGGGTCGCATCGAGTTGTGCTCCTTTTTGTTTGATTTTATCCGTGGCAGGTGTTTCGCCTTACAGATCCTCTTCCTGCACCAGCTCAAAGTTCTCCTCTCGGTGGGGTAGGAGCAGCCGGACATTCTCCCGGACCAGGAATCGTCCCACCACACAGGGGAAAGCCAAGCCGCCCAAGAGGAAATAGGGTCCGCTCAGCGGCAAAAATCCGATGGCCAGAAACATCAGGCCGTGGTTGAGCACCCCACACACCAGGGCCTTCCCCGGCCGGGCCAGGGCCAGGCGCACACTGGCTGGGATAGCCTGTTTCAGGGGCATGGCCTCGGAGAGGGGGAAGAGGTAGGCAGAGGTGAGCAGGGACACCAGACATACCAGCAGAGAGAAGGCACAGGGGAGAAAGAAGACCCCGTGCTCCTGGGTCATCCCCGCATAGAGGAATGCGGCTGCGGCAGCCAGCCAGGGCAGCACACAGGCCAGAAAGAACACCGGGATTCCCCGCAACAGGTTCCCCTTGACGCTGGACCAGAACTGCCGTGGGCTGGCCTCCTCGTCCCGTACCATCCGTCCTGCCATGTCATTCATGGCACAAATGGCGGCAGGGATGGTAACCAGCGGAATCATGGCCAGGCAGGTGAGGAGATTGATACGAAATAGGTCCAGACTGCTCTGAGTGAGCACATCCGAGAGCTTGGAGGGCTCTCCCTCCCGCTCCTGGGCAGCGCGAAAATCTTTTTGTCTCCAATACATGCCTGTCATCCTTTCCTGCCGGAGCCGTTACCCTCCACCACCTGGCTGTCCTGCTGGCGCCAGGTCCGGGGCGGCACCCCCTGATATTTTCGAAACACCTTGGAAAAATACATTTGGTTGGGGTATCCCACCATAGCGGCGATCTCCCCAATGGATAGGCTGGTACCCCGCATGATCTCCATGGACTTGTTAACACGGTAGCGGGCCAGGTACTCCTGAGGGGTCTCTCCCAGCATCTCCTTGAACAGACGGCTGAAGTAGGTGCGGTTGAGGCCGCAGAATGCAGCGATCTGCTCAATTTTGATGTCATCTTTGTAGTACTGCTCAATGAACTGGGTGGCCTCACGGATGTAGAAGTTCTGCTGGGTCATGCCTCGCATCCGCTGTTTGTTGGCGGAGGTCTCAATGAGGGCGTCCATGAAGAGGTAGAAGTGGGCCATCAGGTTCATGGTGGTAGCCTGGGGATTGTTGGCGATGTAGAGCAGCTCATCCTGGAGCCGCTGGGCCATATCCCGCTGGATGGGGGAGTAAATGGGCTGCTGTTCGGTCAGCCCTGCCAACCCCAGGCGGTACTGGGCCTGTACCCCGCCAAATTCCACCCAGGTATATCTCCACGGGTCATCCTGGTCAGCACAGTAGGTGGTCACTTGTCCGGGGAGAATGAGGAAGCCGGTGCCCTCGTGGAGCTGAAACCGACGCACCCCGCCCTCAGGCTGGGTCACCTCCAGCTGTCCCTTTCCCGAGATGATGTAGTGGAAGAGGAAGTTGTTGCGTACATGTGGGCCATAGGAGTGGAGGGAGGCGCACTGTTCCCACCCGAACTGAACCATAAATAAATCCAGAAAATTGTCGTGTGGAAACATGGAAAACTGTCCTTGCATGGCTCCCCCTCCCCCTATGTATTTCTCACACCCGGGTCAGCTTGTACTGAACCGCGCCGTGTTCTTTCTGCATCGGCAGGGCCAACCCACCAAACATCAGCTCATCGCCGCCGTATACCTGGCCATCCAGTTCGTAGTCCTCCTGGGGATTCAGTCCCTTGAGGTAGAGCAGTGGCCGAATGGGGTTGGCGTGTGTCTCTCCCATCACCACGGACACCAGAGCCACGTCCTTCTCCTGGGAAACATGCATCCAGGCCTGGTAGTATCCGGGCTCAAAGGGATTGGTCAGGCGGTAGTAGTCCCCCCGCATCACCACTTCCCAGTCCTCTTTGAACTGGGCAATTTGTCCGGCGACCTCGTCCAGGTCATCCTGACTGAGCTTATTCAGGTCCAGCTCATAGCCGAACGTGCCACCGGTGGCCACCACGCCTCGGGTGTGCATGGGAGTCTCCCGTCCGGTCTGGTGGTTAGGCACGGCAGACACATGGGCACCTACTGCCGAGCAGGGATAGCAGAAGGACGTGCCGTACTGGATGCGCAGGCGGTCCAAAGCGTCGGTGTTGTCGCTGCACCAGAACTGAGGGCTGTAGTACAGCATGCCGCAGTCGAAGCGGCCGCCACCGCCGCTGCACCCCTCGATGAGAATGTGGGGGAACTCCTGGTGGAGCATCTCCAAAATCTCATACACACCCAGCACATACCGGTGGTACAGTTCTCCCTGCCGCTGGGCGGGCAGGCCCATGGACCACACATCGGTGAGGCTGCGGTTCATGTCCCACTTGATGTAGGAAATGTTGGCGCTGTGGAGGGTGCGGCGCAGGTTGTCCTTGATGTAATCCCGCACCTCTGCCCGGGTCAGGTCCAGCACCAGCTGGGAGCGGCCCCGGGTGGGTTTGCGCCCGGGAATTTGCAGCGCCCAGTCGGGGTGAGCCCGGTACAGGTCCGAGTCCTCGTTGACCATCTCCGGCTCCACCCACAATCCGAACTTCATGCCCAGGGCGTTGATCCGCTCTGCCAACGGGGCCAGCCCGCCGGGCAGCTTGCGCTCATTGACATTCCAGTCGCCCAGCCCAGCAAAGTCGTCGTTGCGCTTGCCGAACCAGCCGTCGTCCATGACCATCATCTCCACACCCACCTTGCTGGCGGTCTGGGCAATGGAGACGATCTTGTCTGCATCAAACTGGAAGTAGGTGGCCTCCCAGTTGTTGATGAGAATGGGGCGGCGCTCATCCTTCCAGGGGCCCCGACACAGATTGAGCCGAATGCCCCGATGGAACTTCTGGCTCAGGTCGGTGAGGCCCTGGCTGGAGTACACCATGGCCACCTCGGGGGTGTGGAAGGTGTCCCCAGGCTCCAGCTGCCACCGGAAGTGGAAGGGATGGATCCCCATGATCAGACGGGTCTCATCAAACTGTGTGCCCGTGACCTCGATGAGATGGTTGCCCGAGTACACCAGGGCCGCACCCCAGCAGGAGCCGTGGTCCTCGTTGGTGTCCGGGTCACACACCACCACAAAGGGATTGCTCTGGTGGCTGGAGGTGCCCCGCACACTGCCCACGCTGTGGGTGCCCTGGGTCAGGTGGGCCCGCACCGGCTCCCGCTCCCGGGCGTAGGCGCCGCCCAGGGTGATGTAGTCCCGCTTTCCCGCCGGGAAGTCCAGACACAGGGACATCACACGGGTCAGGGCCACGGGGGTTTCTCCCCCGTTGTGCACCCGCACCGCCCGGGTGATCAGGTCTAGTTCTTCCAGTATACCATACAACAGGGTCACTTCCAACCCGGTGTGGGCATCCTTCAGCACCATCTCCAGGGTCTCTGCGGTCAGGCCCTCGTCGTAAAAGCTGGGCTGGCCGGGAATGGTGTACTTGCCGTGGAGGATGTGGTGGGTCACATAGCGCCAGTCCACCGCCACACTGCCGTCGGCAAAGTCGGCCTCCAGACTGGTGGGGCGGAAGTCCCCCACGTTGCAGGTGGAGTACTCCTGGGGGAGGGTGTCCAGGGAGTAGGTGCGGTCGGTCCCCGCCTCATAGGGGTTGGGGGAAAACCCCCGGTCTTCGTGACAAATCAGCCGGGACAAATCGCCCTTTCTCAGTCGTTTCCCATAGTAGGTGTGGAGCAGGACCCCCTTGTCATCGATTTTCATCTGATAGGAGGTGTGGGCGGTGTGAAGAGTAAGAGTATTGGTTTGCTTGTCAAATTGAATCATGGGGAATCATCCTTTATTTTCCGCCAGTCAGAGCAATGCCCTCAATGAACTGGCGCTGGAAGATGAGGTAGAGCACGAGCATGGGCACCATGGCAAACAGGCTGCCTGCCATAAGCACCGGGTAGTTGGTGGTGAACTGGCCCTTGAGGGTGGCCAGGCCGGAGGAAAGGGTCATCAGGTTGATGTCGGTGTTGACCACCAGAGGCCACATCAGGTCTGCATAGGCAAACACGGCGGTGAAGATGGTCAGAGCGGCAATGGCGCTGCCCGTGAGGGGGAAGAGCACCTTATAAAAGGCCTGCCACTGGTTGCAGCCGTCCAGATAGGCCGCCTCGGCGATTTCGTCGGGGATGCCCATGTAGGCCTGGCGGAGGAAGAAGGTACCAAAGGCGCTGACCAGACCGGGGAAAATCAGGGCGAAGATGCTCTCGGTCATACCCACCTTGGACAGCATCTCGTACTGGGGAATGACGAAGATCTGGGAGGGCATCATCATCTGGATCAGCACCAGGGCAAAGAGCAGGTTTTTGCCCTTGAAGTGCAGCTTGGCAAAGGCGTAGCCCGCCATGGAGCTGAACACAATGGCGCAGACCACACGGCCCAGCACCATCAGGGCGGTGTTGATGTACAGCTTGCCAAAGGGCAGGCTGGTCAGGGCGTACTGGAAGTTTTCAAAATACGGCACTTCCGGGAAGAAGGTGGGAGGAATGCGCACGCTCTCGGACATGGACTTGAGGGCGGTGAGGATCATCCACACAAAGGGGAAGATCATAATCACAGAGCCGATGATCAGACAGGCGTAGGTGATCACCGTGGCGGCGGATTTGCCGCCGATTCGAGTTGTTCTGTTCATGCTGGCCCTCCTATTACACGTCGTAGTTGACCCACTTTTTCTGGCCAATGAACTGCACAATGGTCACGATGCCGATGAGGAGGATGGTCCACACCACAATGGCGGATGCGTAACCCTTGTTGCCGGCCACGAAGGCCTCCCGGTAGAACAGATACATCAAGCTCTGTACGTCGGGCAGCACGGGGTTGTTCTGGTCCACCATCATGTAGATGAGGTCATACACCTTCAAAGAGGCCATCATGCGCATGATCAGGGTGACGAACAAGGTGGGAGAAACCATGGGCAGGGTGATGGAGAAAAACTGCTTGATGCGGCTGGCGCCGTCAATGCGGGCGGCCTCATAGTAGCTCTTGGAGATGCTCTGCAAGCCGGAGAGCAGCAGCACGGCGTCATAGCCGATGGAACTCCAGATGGCCACAATGGCACAGGCCAGCACGGCGGTGACAGGGTTGGTCAGCCAGTTGACATCCACGCCGAAGATGGCGTTGATGATGCCGTACTCACCGTTGAACATCCACCGCCACACCATGGCGATGGCGGCGGGGGCACACACCATGGGCAGGAAGTAGATGGCGCGGAACCCGCCCTTGAACTTCACCTTGGCGTTGAGCAGCACAGCCACCAGCAACGCCAGGATGATGCCCACCGGCACGGTCAAAATACAGAAGTACACCGTGTTCCAGGTGGCCTTCCAAAACTCCGGGGACTGGAACATGTCGATGTAGTTTTCAATGCCGTTGAACTGGGTGGCGCCGAAGGTCTTGGTCTTGGAAAAGCTTAAAATGATGGTTTGAATCAGGGGAATATAGTTGAGGATGATCAGGCCGATGATGGTGGGGGCCACCATGATCCAGGCCCAGCGCTGCTCACTGCGAGCGGCAGCAGACTTCTTTTTCTTCATCCGTCTGCACTCCTTTCTCTGAAAACGTTCTCATCCAGGGGAGGTCAGGAACACCACAGGTCGGAGTTTCCTCCGACCTGCCCGGTGTTTCTTAGCCCTCGGCAATGGCGCTGTTGATGGCGTCGTTCATGTTCTTCAGGCCATCGTCCACAGACACCTCGCCGCTGTAAATGCGCAGCAGCTCGTCAGAGACCTTGCTCTTCCACACGGGGCGGGTGGCATCGTTGACCGACTGCACGGAGTAGTCGAACATGTCCACACAGGCCTGAACGTTGAGTTTGTAGTCGAACTGGTCGAAGGCGGCCACCCACTCGTCCTCGCAGCCCTCATAGGCGGAGATGGCGGCGCCGTAGGAGGACTGGATCTGCTGGGCTTCCTCAGTGCCCAGCCAGCGCAGGAAGTTCATGACTGTCTCGTTGTCCTGGTTGTCGGCGGAGGTAGCGTAGCACAGACCGTTGGAGATGGTGGCACGTCCGTCGCCAGTGGCGGGGTTGGGAGCCTTGGGCAGCACGGCCACGTCCCACTTGCCCTGCATCTCAGGGTAGTTCTGCATCTCGCTGAGCAGGCTCCAGGTGCCCTCAAAGAACATGGCGCCCTGCTCGGAGAAGAAGGCGTTGCCGGGAGCGGTCTCGGCAAAGTAGGTCTGGTCGGGGCACCAGTCGTTGTCCTGCAGGCCAATGTAGAACTTCATAGCCTCGATGGTGGCGGGCTGGTCCAGACCAGCTGCGGTCTTGTCCTCGTTGAGGATGTAGCCGCCGTTCTGGTAGACAAAGTTCCAATAGCCCAGCTGATCATCGGCATAGGCCATGTAGCCATACTTGCCGGTGGCCTCATAAATCTTGGCAGATGCATCCACCAGGTCATCCCAGGTCCAGGTCTCGTCGGGATAGCTCACGCCTGCTGCATCAAACATCTCCTTGTTGTATACCAAGCAAATGGTATCCTTGTCCTTGGGCACGCCGTACATGCGCCCGTCACTGCCCAGGGTGTTTGCAATGGAGATGTCGGAGTAGTGAGAATATGTATCGTCGTCATAGAGATCGGTGACATCCGCCAACATGCCGTTGTCTGCATACATCAGGATGTTGTTGGTGTGCATCCAGAACACATCGGGCAGGTTGCCGGAACCAGCAGCTGCCTCCAGCTTGGTCCAGTACTCGTCCCAGCTGGTGACTTGCACTTCGATGGTCACATCGGGGTTGATCTCATGATAGGCATCCGCCAGGGCCTGCATGGCATCACGCTGGGCAGTGTCCCAGATCTGCATAGTCAGGGTGCCATCAGCAGATTTGTTGTTGCCGCCTCCACAGGCCGCCAGGCTCAGGGAAAGCGTGGTTGCAAGGGCAAGTGCTCCTATCTTTTTCCATCGTCTCATCATTATATCTCCTTTCAAATTGTTGAATTTACCAGGATCCAACACCACATGGTTTCGGAGGTTTTGTCTCCCTTAAGCTGGCCAGCTCACGACTTTTCCTCTGGTGTTTGTATAGAAAGTGTATCACCTTTTTTATGGGAATAAAATGGAGATACATTTTCTATATATACATATTTGTTGTTTTACGTCAAAATAGTATATGTTACAATACATTATTACATATTTTAGTCGTATTGGCCATTTTTTGTCTACATGCACAATGGCAAGTTGATAAATATGACATTTCGCACAACAAATCTCTCTCTCCTGTACCCACAGTTTTCTTCCTTTATGACAAAGCTCTTTAGTCTACATCTTCCATAGACATATCATCTCCCTCATATATATCCATAAATGTATCTAACGAGAATTCCCGACCTCCATGAACCTATCTATCTGTATATCTCTTCCTTAATTCCCATATATATTCATTGACACGAACATTCGTTCTACTTATAATCAATGCGATATCTTTATCTTATCGTTCATATAGCGCGACACACAGATGATGTACAAATAATTATCATTTTTTATATCGTGCTAAGTTTATACTCCTCCCCTAGTCGAAATCATTTCTTTCACATTTATTTCTTTGATCAGATAACGGCTTACCGACTGAAAATACACGTCTTACACGGAAAGGAGCACTTGCAGCGGCAAGTGCTCCTTTTTTCTTTCTTAGATATAAAGAATGGGAATGCCCACTCTCTTGGCATAGTTCACCGTATAGGCAGTCCCGCCAAACACACGGGTACAATAGGCCACACATACTCTACTGTTATCCACCAAATAGCGATTGCGCCTCAACATACACCCACAGCGATACTCCCTTTGCAAATATACCACCTTATTCGCCTGCTCCAAAATCGTGTGATAGCGTCTTACCTCCTCCTCATCCCACCCCCGCTCTTGATTCTCATATGGTAAGACCATAATGAGACGAGTGTGGGGATACCGCTTTCTCAACTCTAGAACAACTTCCGCCGCCAACAGATCAAATCCCATGGCTCCCCCGCTTCCAAAATACTGTATCCCTTTTTCAATCAATTTCTGTAATACGATGTATAACCGCGCCTGGACTTCGCTCCTCTCATTCTGAGGAAGAGTTCGATGCCCAGTAAAACAACAGGTTTTATCCCTCATTCCCATCTCCATTTTCTTTCTCTCCTTTTGTGCGCCTATATAGGTGCAATTATAAAGAAAGAATCGAATAGAATCAACACAAACTGCACCAGAACTAGTGCAAGGAGTGTTATCTATGAATACAGAGTATGAGTATGCCCTTGGTCAGAACATCCGCACGCTGCGTCTCAAGCGCGGACTGTCCCAGGAACAGCTGGCCGCCCAGCTCCAAACCAGGGGCTGCGACATCACCCGCAGTGCCCTGGCCAAGATGGAAGTGGGCCAGCGCCACATCTACCCCGATGAACTGAAACTTCTCCATGAACTGCTGGAAGTCTCCTATGAAGAGCTGTTTGTATAGCCCGCCACAGCCCTGAAAAAATTTTTTGAAAAATCTCAATTTGCCTCTTTACAAACAGGCACCCCTGTGGTATTCTCTTAACAAGAACAGTTCCTGTTAGCGAGGTGACAGCAATGATCTGCAGACGCAGCGTAAAGCGCGACGCCATGCTGGACTTGCTGCGAAGCACCGACTGCCACCCCTCGGCAGACTGGATCTTTCAGCAGCTCCGGCCCTTGTATCCAGACCTGAGTCTGGGCACGGTGTACCGCAATCTCAACCAGCTGTGTGAGCATGGGCTCATCAAGCGGGTGGGAACGGTAAATGGCCAAGAGCGGTATGACGGGGATGTGAGTCCCCACGCACACTTTGTGTGCACCTGCTGCGGTTCCGTTCTGGACCTGCCTCCCAGTCCCCCCACCCAGGGGTATGTGGAGGAATGCAGCAAACAATTTGGGTTCGAAGCAACAAGCTATGAGGTTCATGTCTTTGGCCTGTGTCAGGCCTGCAAAAATTAAAACAGTGAAGGAGATTATTATCATGAAGAAATGGATTTGCCCCGTCTGCGGTTACATTCACGAGGGAGAGACCGCTCCCGCCGAGTGCCCCGTCTGCCACGTCCCCGGCTCCAAGTTCATTGAGCAGAGCGGCGAGCTGAAGCTGGCTGCCGAGCACGAGTACGGCATCTACGGCAAGACCGTCAAGAACAACGAGAACATCAGCGACGAGGACAAGGCTTACATCCGTGAGCAGCTGATGGCCAACTTCACCGGCGAGTGCTCCGAGGTTGGTATGTACCTGTGCATGGCCCGCATCGCTCACCGTGAGGGTTACCCCGAGATCGGTCTGTACTGGGAGAAGGCCGCCTTTGAGGAGGCTGAGCACGCCGCTAAGTTCGCCGAGCTGCTGGGCGAGGAGCTGGAGCCCAACATGAAGGCCTCCACCAAGGACAACCTGGCCTGGCGCGTGGACTGCGAGTTCGGCGCTACCCAGGGCAAGATGGACCTGGCTCTGTGCGCCAAGAAGAACGGCCTGGACGCCATCCACGACACCGTCCACGAGATGGCTCGCGACGAGGCCCGCCACGGCAAGGCTCTGAAGGGTCTGCTGGAGCGTTACTTCAAGTAAGAGACTTCCCTACTTCCCTGGACTTCGGTCCAGGGAAGTGCTTTTTTATTCGTTCCCGGGCTTCGGCTCGGGATTTTTTCTCCCATTCAGACCTGCCAGCCTGGCGGGGACGCTCCCCGCTGGGGGTTCCTTTTGCTCGGTCAAAAGGAACCAAAACCCGCTTAGGGCGTTCCCCCCTAAGAACCTCCCTTGGGGTACGAGGCTGGAACTGCGTCAAGGCTATTCCGGCCCGTCACCCTTGTTATGGCTCCTGTCTCTGCCACCACACCAGGCTCCCTAGGCAGCTGGCCCTATAGCTGGACCATCTCCACATCCGGGCCTCCCCTGGAGAAGCGGCGTTTCCGCCGCCGGGAGCCAGGCTTCCGATCGCTGGGAACAGCGGCGCACCAGGGTGAGGCCCTGGCAATAGAAGGACAACCACACAGAGAAGCAGATACTTTCGGTAGAATCCCCACACCATCTATGTGCCCCCACGGGCTAAGAGCGCCTAACAAAAGCCAGACAAGCTACGGATAATGAGATATAATGCTAG
>NHCFR05603__coassemble_336_pt1 | contig 42701 bp, 29 predicted proteins | sample NHCFR05603__metabat2_high_PE_050 | metagenome-assembled genome bin NHCFR05603 | reverse complement strand
CGCCCTGGCCCCAGCTGACCAGCTTGGCCATGGGCTTCAGGCCGTACTTCTCCACAGCCTCGCCGGAGGCCAGCAGGATGGCGGCAGCGCCATCGTTGATGCCGGAGGCGTTGGCAGCGGTCACGCGCTGCACGTGCTGCTTGGCATCGGCCTCGTGGACCTGAGTGACCTCAAAGGTGTGGACGATCTCGTCCTCCACGCCCTCGGGACCCACGGGGAAAGCGCCACGCAGCTTGCCCACGGACTCCATGGTCACGCCAGCCTTGGGGAACTCGTCCACCTTGAACTCCACCATTTCCTTCTTCTTCTTCACCATCACGGGAACGATCTCGTCCACGAACTTGCCAGCGGCCTGAGCAGCCTCGGTCTTGTTCTGGGAGCTGACGGCGAAGGCGTCCATCTCCTCACGGGTGATGCCCCACACGTCGGCGATGTTCTCGGCGGTGGTGCCCATGTGGTAGTTGTTGTAGGCGTCCCACAGACCGTCACGGATCATGGTATCCACAACCTTCTTGTCACCCATGCGGGCGCCCCAGCGCTCGTTGGGCAGGGCGAAGGGAGCGGCGGACATGTTCTCGGTGCCGCCAGCCACGATCACGTCAGCGTCGCCAGCCAGGATGGCGCGAGCGCCCTCGATGACGGACTTCATGCCGGAGCCGCACACCATGCCCACGGTGTAAGCGGGGACGGAGTAGGGGATGCCGGCCTTCACGCTCACCTGACGGGCGGGGTTCTGGCCCTGGGCAGCCGTGAGGATGCAGCCGAACATGACCTCGTCCACCTGCTCGGGCTTCACGCCGCCACGGTTCAGAACTTCCTTGACCACGGTGGCGCCCAGGTCCACGGCGGGCACGTCCTTCAGGGAGCCGCCGAAGGAGCCGACAGCGGTGCGGCAGCAATTGACCACGTATACTTCTTTCATGATGTGTAACCTCCAGTATGATGTAAAATGATCTTCTTGGATGTCGTAGTTACCCCGATTATACTCGAAGATTGTGAAAAAATCAACAATACAATTTTGTAAAGTTCATAGAAAAAAATAGAAAAATGCTTGGTGGATTTCAACGGAAATTAGGCGAAATGAGAGGATACGTTAGACGAAGAGTGAAAAAATCTCTTTTCTACCTCTGTCACCACAACAGGAGTTATGGACAAAATCACCACGACCAGCCATTGCTGGAAGGTGAGAAAGGTGACGTGAAACACCCCCATTAAGGGGGGCAGCAGGAGGACGGCCAGCTGGAGGGCGGCGCCCACCACAAAGGCCTGGTTCATGGCGGGGTTGGTGAACACCCCCAGGGAGAGCAGGGACTGGTGCTCACTGCGCACGTCAAAGGCGTGGAACAGCTGGCAGAAGGTGAGGGTGGCGAAGGCCATGGTGTTGGCGGTGGCGTCGGCGGTGGTGGGGTCGCCCAGCACGTACTCCCCCACAAAATAGGCCAGCAGGGTCAGCGCCCCCACCAGCGCCCCCTGCCAGAGAAGCCGGATGGTAAAGGCGGGGGTGAACAGGGGCTCGTGGGCCTTGCGGGGTGGCTTTTCCATTACGTCCGCCTCCACCGGCTCCAGGCCCAGGGCCAGGGCGGGGAGGGAGTCGGTGACCAGGTTGAGCCACAATAGCTGCACCGGCACCAGGGGCGCCTGGTGGAAGTGGAAGAGGGTGGCCAGAAACAGGGTTAAAATCTCCCCGATGTTGCAGGAGAGCAGGTAGTGGATGGACTTTTTGATGTTGGCGTAGATGCCCCGGCCCTGCTGGACGGCGTGGACGATGGTGGCGAAGTTGTCGTCGGTGAGAATCATGTCGGCGGCCCCTTTGGCCACATCGGTGCCGGTGATGCCCATGGCGCAGCCGATGTCGGCGGCTTTCAAAGCGGGGGCGTCATTGACCCCGTCCCCGGTCATGGCCACCACATATCCCTTGTTTTGCAGGGCCTGGACAATGCGCATTTTGTGTTCCGGGGACACCCGGGCGTACACCGTGAATTTGTCCGCCTCCTGCTCCAGCATCTCCTGGGGCATAAAGTCCAGGTCCGCCCCGGTGAGGGCCATGTCCCCCTCCCGAAAGATGCCCAGCTCCTTGGCGATGGCCACGGCGGTGAGCTTGTGGTCCCCGGTGATCATCACCGGACGAATCCCCGCTTGAAAGCACTGGGCCACCGCCTGTTTGACCTCTACCCGGGGCGGGTCAATGAGGCCCATGAGCCCCACAAAGGTGAGCTCGTGCTCCAAGAGGGCCTCCATGTCCCGGGGCGGCGGGATGATGTCCACATCCTTGTAGGCGCAGCCCAGCACCCGCAGGGCGTTCTGGGCCATGGCGGCGTTGGCGCTCTCCACCTGCCGCAGGGTGGGCACGTCCAGGGGCACCGAGGCCCCGGAGAGGATATGGGTGCACCGGGACAGGAGCACATCCGGGGCCCCCTTCACCATCACCCGGTACCGACCCCGCAGGGGGTGGACGGTGGTCATGAGTTTCCGCTGCGAATCGAAGGGGATTTCCGCCACCCGTGGCATTTCCTGTTCCAAAATCTCCTTGTCCAGCCCCTCCTCCAAAGCGGCGTCCACCAGAGCGGTCTCGGTGGGGTCTCCCAGCAGGTGGGGCACCCCGTCCGAGTCGTGGTTCAGGGTGGCGTCGTTGCACAAAGCCGCCACAATGAGGGCGTCCAGGCGGTGCTTGTCCCGGGCAGTCCAGATCTGCACCACCGTCATGCGGTTCATGGTCAAGGTGCCCGTCTTGTCCGAGCAGATCACCCCGGCGCAGCCCAAGGTCTCCACCGCCGGGAGCTTTTTTACAATGGCGTGGTGGCGAACCATCCGCTGCACCCCCAGGGCCAGCACAATGGTGACGATGGCGGGCAGGCCCTCAGGGATTGCGGCCACCGCCAGGGCCACGGCGGTGAGGAACATGTCCAGCAGGGGGATGTGGTACAAAAGGCCGATGCCGAACATCACCGCACACACCCCCAGGCAGGCAAAGGACAGGGTGGAGGAGATCTCCCCCATCTTCCGCTGGAGGGGGGTGGAGGGGTCGGACTGGCCCAAGAGCATTCCGGCAATGCGCCCCACCTGGGTGTCCATGCCGGTGGCGGTGACCACGCAGGTGGCCCGGCCATTGGTGATGACGGTGGAGGAGATGACCATGTTGGACTGGTCTCCCACCTCGGTGTCCTCCGCCAGCACCGCCCCCGACTCCTTGGACACGGGCACCGACTCCCCGGTGATGGCGGACTCGTCCACCTTCAGGTTGGCACAGTGCAAAATGCGGCCGTCGGCGGGCACCAGGTCCCCCGCCTCCAGCAGGATGATGTCCCCGGGCACCAGCTGGGCGATGTCCAGGCGGAGGGTCTGGCCATCCCGCACCACCCTGGCCAGGGGGGCGGACATCTGTTCCAAGGCCTCCAGGGCCCTGTGGGCGCTGTTCTCCTGGGTGATGGAGATGACGGCGTTGACTACCACAATGAGTAGGATAATCACCGCCTCAATCCAGTCCTCGCCGTGGGTGGAGATGAGGGAGAGGGCGGCGGCGAAGAGGAGCACCACGATCATGGGGTCTTTGAGCTGGAGGAGAAAACGCAGGATGAGGGGGGTGGGTTTGGGCTTTTCCAGCTGGTTGGGGCCGTACTGCTGGAGCCGCTGGGCAGCTTGGGTGGAGGTGAGGCCCCGGCTGGAGTTGGTGTCCAGCTCCTGGAGGGCCTGGGCCGAGCTTTTGGTGTACCACTGGGTCATAACGATGCACTCCTTTGTTGTTCGGGTGCAGGGGAGGAGGGGACAAAAAAAGACCAATCCGCACGAAAATTGCGCGGATTGGTCTATATTTCTCTGTTCTCTGTGCCCGCTGCACGTCTTTTGTGGGTGCATTGTATCAGGGGCACACAGTGAGTGCAAGGGAAAAATGGCGAGGGGGGAAGGGGACGAATGAATAGTGAATAATGAATAGTGAATAATGAATAGTGAAGAAGTATGGTGTGCCGCAAGCGGCACGGATTTCAAGTTAAGGATGCATTCCCGGTAGAAGGCCGTAGGGGCCGGGCTTGCCCGGCCCGAAAAGCCTGGATCATACCAGGGGAGATTCGGGAGGGGCAAGCCCCTCCCCTACGCACAGCAACCCAAGATATACGGCAATCTTTAGGGCCTGCATTCTTCATTCTTCATTTTTCGTTCTTCATTAAGTGGGCGTTTAGCCCACGGCATTGTCTTCCACAGAGCCAGTGGCCTTAGGGTCTTCGGAGGGGTTGACGGAGGGAGAGGGAGTCTCCTGGGCGGCGGTGTACTTCTCGTTGAGAGCCACCTGGTAGGCGTTGAACTTGTTGTAGAAGTCGGCCACGTCCAGGTTGTCCAGAGCCTCGGTGGACTGGATGTCGGCGTCGGCCATCCACTTATCCACCTGCTGGCCCATCTGGTACTCCCGCCACTTGTCCACATACTCGCTGGTGTCGGCCACCTTGTCCCGGATGATGATGTGGTAGCCGTACTCGGACTCCACAATGCCGGACACCTGGCCGTAGTCCAGCTCCAGGGCGGCCTTCTCATAGGCGGGCACCATCTGGCCCAGGGTGGCGGTGTAGCCCTTGGGGTTCTGCTCCAGGCCCTCGTCCTCGCTGTGCTCCTTCATCAGCTCGTCGAAGAGGGTGGAGGGGTCGTCGCTGGCGTTGAGCTGGGCCAGAAGGTCCTCGGCCAGGGCCTTCTTCTCGTTGATGGTCTCCTCGTCCAGCTTGGGATAGGCGTAGGTGCCGTCCTCCTGGACGGTGGGGGTACCCTCGGTGTCCACGGTCTTCAGGAGGATGTGGCGGGTCTGATAGACGTAGTTGTTCAGGTCGTCCTCGGTGGGCTGGCCGATGGTGGCGTTGAGGACGTTGTCATAGAAGTAGTTGATGGAGTAGACGAACTTCATGGTCTCGTCGCTGAGGCCGTTGATGGTCTTGCGCTGGTCGTACTTCTCCTGGCCCTCGGACATGAGGGTCTCGTTGAGCTCAGTCTGCTGCTCGTCGGTGAGGGGGCAGCCCAGCTCCTCGCACTTGGCCTCCAGAATCTTGTAGTAGGCGGTGACGGTCTTGCTGTCCTCCTTGAGCTGGTCGGCGTAGTCGGTCACATCGGCCTGGTACATCTGGGTGAGGTAGGCGCAGTTCACCGCCAGGAAGTACAGGTACAGGTCGGCGGGAATCACCTCGCCGTTGGCGGTGAGCATGGTCTCGTCGCCCTTGAGCCCGGCGGAGAAGTCCAGAATGTCTCGGGACAGGTCGGCCACGATCTCCTCAGAGGGAGCGGGGGAGTCGGTGGGCTCGGCGGCGGGGGTGGAACAGGCGGCCAGGGAGAAGGTCATCCCGGCGGCCAAAAGCAAAGACGTGATGCGCTTTTTCATAGTCATCATGTTGTAACTCCTTTTTCAGGTGCCGGCCAGTGCACGGCACAGTCTAGGGGACATTGTACCACCAAATGGGGGAAAAGGCAAACCCTTTGTGGCGCAGGGCGGCAGTACCCCAAACGCCTCCCTCAGGGAGGGAGGTGGCATGGCGTAAGCCATGACGGAGGGAGCCTGTAGCAGGCACTCAAGGGCTCTGACGCAATGGGCGGAGCGTTCCAGAGCGGCCAGGAAGTCTGGTGGAGGTCTACGCTCTGTGCGAACCTGCGAGACAGCCGCCCGAGCTCTCCCTCCGTCACCTGCGGTGACAGCTCCCTCCCGGAGGGAGCCTTTTGCAGAGCCCTCTCGCCCCCGCCTGTTTGAAATCCGTGCCGCTTGCGGCACACCACAATTATTCATTATTCATTTATCATTCTTCATTTCTCTTGCAAACCCGCTCCGCTGTGGTATACTGAAAAAGCTATATAGCCTGCGGCGCTGGGCCCTCGCCCGCCGCCAACGGTCCCCATCCATCCTGTGCTGACCCCAAGGGAGTCCCCCGAAGGGAAAGACGACAGATACCGTTTCATACTCGCCCGCAAATAGACAGCGGGGGAGCGTCTTTTGTCGCCTATTTTGCCTGCACAGTGGGTCTGTGCAGGCATTTTTTATTGCAAAAAAGGAGATACACGCCTATGGACACACGCCTGGCCGTCATCGGCATCATTGTGGAGGACCTGTCCGCCACCGACCACATCAACAACCTCCTCCACGACTACGGAACCTACATCGTAGGCCGCATGGGAGTGCCCTACCGCCAGCGGGGGGTGAGCGTCATCAGCGTCATTCTGGATGCCCCCAACGACGTCATCAGCGCCCTCACCGGGAAGCTGGGCCAGCTGGGCGGGGTGTCCGCCAAGGCCCTGTACGCCCCCGCCACCCAGAGCCATGAGAGCTGAGTTTACCCAGGGGGAGTTGGTGGAGCTGCTGGGGCGGGAGGATTTCTCCCCCATCTACGCCCAGGCAGACCAGGTGCGAGCCGAAACCTTGGGAGACACGGTGCACATCCGGGCCCTGCTGGAGATCTCCAACCACTGTCGGCGCATGTGCACCTACTGCGGCCTCCGGGCCCCCCGTCAAAATCTGACCCGCTACCGCATGGAGCCGGAAGAGGTGGTGCAGGCCGCCTGTGAGGCCCACGCCGTGGGCTACCGCACCATTGTGCTCCAGTCCGGGGAGGACCCCTGGTATACCCCCCTGATGCTGGGGCAACTCGTCTCCGCCATCAAGGCCAAAACCGATATGGCGGTGACGTTGGGGTGCGGAGAGCTGGGGGAGGAGGACTACGCCTTTTTGAAGCTGGCGGGGACGGACCGATACCTCATCAAGCACGAGACCGCCGACCCCGACCTGTACCGCCGCCTCCACCCGGACAGCAGCCTGGACAAGCGGGTGGGCTGTCTGCGCACCCTCAAGAGACTGGGGTACGAGACGGGCAGCGGGTTTATGGTGGGCCTGCCGGGGCAGACCCTGGAAACCCTGGCCCAGGACCTGCTGCTGTTGGCCTCCATCCCCTGTGACATGGCGGGGATTGGGCCCTTTTTGCCCCACCCGGACACCCCGCTCCGGGATGGCACGGCGGGAGATGCCGAGCTCACCCGCCGCTGTGTGGCTCTGGCCCGGCTGATGCTGCCCCACGCCAACCTGCCCGCTACCACCGCCCTCACCGTGCGGGGGGACAACGGCCAGGTGTTTTCCGGGGGCGCCAACGTGGTGATGCGGAAGATCACCCCCAACTGCTACAAGCGCATGTATGAAATCTATCCCGCCCAGCTGCCGGACACGGACATCCCCGCCCAGCGCCAGCAACTGGAGGAACAGATCAGAAGCCTGGGGCGGGTGCCCCTGTGATGAATGTTTGAGAAAGAAGGAATCAGCTATGCAGTACAATCCCAAATCCCATATCGCCCAGGAATTCATCCACGATGGAGAGATCCGGGACACCCTGGCCTATGCTCAGGAACACGCCAATGACCGGGCCCTGGTGGAGCATTTGCTGGAAAAGGCCGAGAACTGCAAGGGCCTGTCTCACCGGGAGGCGGCGGTGCTCCTCTACTGCGACCAGCCCGACCTGGTGGAGCGGATGTACGACCTGGCGCGCCGCATCAAGGAGAAGTTCTACGGCAACCGCATCGTCATGTTTGCCCCCCTGTACCTGTCCAACTACTGCATCAACGGCTGCAAATACTGCCCCTACCACGGCCAGAACAAGCACATTCCCCGGAAAAAGCTCACCCAGGAGGAGATCGTCCGGGAGGTGGTGGCTCTCCAGGACATGGGCCACAAGCGTCTGGCCCTGGAGACCGGCGAGGACCCGGTGCACAACACCATGGAGTACCTGCTGGAGAGCATCCACACCATCTACTCCATCCACCACAAGAACGGGGCCATCCGCCGGGTGAACGTGAACATCGCCGCCACCACCGTGGAGAACTACCGCAAGCTGAAGGAGGCGGGCATCGGCACCTACGTCCTGTTCCAGGAGACCTACCACAAGGAGAGCTACGAGCACCTGCACCCCACCGGCCCCAAGAGCAACTACTGCTACCACACCGAGGCCATGGACCGGGCCATGGAGGGCGGCATTGACGACGTGGGCTGCGGTGTCCTCTTCGGCCTGAACCTGTACGACTACGACTTTGTGGGCCTTCTCATGCACGCCGAGCACCTGGAGGCGGTGTACGGCGTGGGCCCCCACACCATCAGCGTGCCCCGTCTGCGCCGGGCCGACGACATCGACCCTGACCAGTTCGACAACGGCATCAGCGACGAGCTGTTTGCCAAGATCGTGGCGGTGCTGCGCATCGCCGTGCCCTACACCGGCCTCATCATCTCCACCCGGGAGAGCAAGGAGTGCCGGGAGAAGGTGCTGGAGCTGGGCGTGTCCCAGATCAGCGGCGGCAGCCGCACCAGCGTGGGCGGCTATGCCGAGGAAGAGGAGGAGGACTCCTCCCAGTTCGAGGTCAGCGACACCCGCACCCTGGACCAGGTGGTGAGCTGGCTGCTGGACATGGGCCACATCCCCAGCTTCTGCACCGCCTGTTACCGGGAGGGCCGCACCGGGGACCGGTTCATGTCCCTGTGTAAGAGCGGCCAAATCGTCAACTGCTGCCACCCCAACGCCCTGATGACTCTCAAGGAGTACCTGGAGGACTACGCCAGCCCCGAGACCCGAGCCAAGGGCTTGGCCCTCATTGAAAAAGAGGTGGACAAGATCACCAACCCCAAGGTCAAGGACACCGTCATCCGCCACCTCCACGACATGGAGGGCGGTATGCGGGACTTCCGGTTCTAAGGGGGACGAGGCCATGAGCGGATTACAGGAGACCCCCGCCGCCCAGCGGCTGCACATTGCCCTGTACGGGCGGCGCAATGCGGGAAAATCCAGCCTCATCAACGCCCTCACCGGGCAACAGGTGGCCCTGGTGTCCCCCGTGGCGGGCACCACCGCCGACCCGGTGAAAAAGGCCATGGAGCTCCACCCCATCGGCCCGGTGCTGTTCATTGACACCGCCGGGTATGACGATGAGGGGGAGCTGGGACAGCTGCGGGTGGAGGCCACCCGGGACACCCTCACCCGGGCGGACGTGGCCCTGCTGGTGATTGCCGGAGAGCCCAGCCAAGAGGATTTGCAGTGGGCCCAGCAGCTCCAAGAGCAGAACACCCCCTTTGTGGTGGTGCAGACCAAGGGGGATTTGGCCGCCCCAGCCCAGCTGCCCCCGGACCTTGCGGAGCGGGCGGTGGCGGTGAGCGCCGCCACCGGGGAGGGCATTGAGGCCCTGCGGGCGGCCCTCACCGCCCTGGTGCCCGAGGACTTCGGGCGGCAGGATTTGACCCGGGGGCTGTGCAGCGCCGGGGACGTGGTGCTGCTGGTGATGCCCCAGGATATTCAGGCCCCCAAGGGGCGGCTGATTTTACCCCAGGTGCGCACCATCCGGCATTTGCTGGACTTGAAGTGCACCGTGGTGAGCACCACTGCTGACGGCCTGGACGGGGCGCTGGCGGCCCTGAGCGCGCCCCCCAAGCTCATCATCACGGATTCCCAGTGCTTCCCCCTGGTGGCGGCGAAAAAGCCGGGGGAGAGCCTGCTCACCTCCTTTTCCATCCTCATGGCGGCGGATAAGGGGGACATTGACGCCTTCGCCCAGGGGGCAAAGGCCATTGGGACCCTTCATGAGCACAGCCGGGTGCTCATTGCCGAGGGGTGCACCCACGCACCTCTGGAAGAGGACATCGGGCGGGTGAAGATTCCCAACCTGCTGCGCAAGCGAGTGGGACAGGGCCTCCAGGTGGACGTGGTGGCGGGCAACGACTTCCCCCACGACCTCACCGGGTATGACCTGGTCATCCACTGCGGCGGGTGCATGTTCAACCGGGCCTATGTGCTCTCCCGGTTGGCTCAGGCCCAACGGCAGGGGGTGCCCATGACCAACTACGGAGTGGCCATTGCGTATTTGACCGGGATTTTAAATCAAGTGAGCTGGTAAAACATGTGGTGAAGGATGAAATTCCTTCACCACTTTTTTTGCCCCCAGACAGGGAACGGGAGGCGCTATGTAAGAGGGGTGTAAAGTTTCTGTTTGGCTTTGGAAGAACGATTGACAGGGGAATATCCACCTTCTAAAATAAAAAACCATCCGTGAATTGAAGAAAAAGGAGTCAGAGAGATGAAGATGGTTGGACAGAGTAGAAAACAGCGGTTTCTGCTGGTGGGGGCTGTGATCGTGGTGATGTTTTTGGGAGCGCTCATCGCCTTCAACGGCAGGTTGGACCGGCCCGCCCTGCGGCCCACCGGAGGGGCCACCTTTGCCAAGGCGGTGGTGGAAGAGGTGATGTCCAGCAACCTGGACGACAGCGACGTGGAGCTCCAGGGCAACCAGACGGTGGAACTTCGCATCACCAGCGGGGCCTACAAGGGGCAGACCTGTGAGGCCACCAGCCCCTATGCCAATCAATCCGGGGCCAAGTGCGTGCCGGGCCTGCGGGTTATCGCCCTGGTGAACACCGACTCGGAGGGCAATCTGGTGGCCACCGTGTACAATTACGACCGTGGCATGGTGTTGTGGGTGCTGATTGCCCTGTTTCTGGTCATTCTCTGCCTCATTGGCGGAAAGCAGGGGGTCAGCTCTGCGGTGGGTCTGGTATTCACCTTCGTGTGCATTCTCTTTTTCTATCTGCCCCTGATGTATGTGGGGGTGTCCCCCTTTGTGGCTGCCACCCTCACCTCGGTGATCGTGACGGTGGTGGTGATGTCCCTCATTGGCGGCTGCTCCTATAAGACCCTGTGCTCGGTGCTGGGCACCGTCACCGGGGTGCTCATCGCCGGGGCCACCGCCTACCTGTTCGGGTATCTGGGCCACATCTCCGGTCTGAATGTGGACGATGTGGAGACCTTGGCCTTTATCGCCCAGAATAGCCGCCTGGATGTGGCGGGCGTCCTGTTTTCCGGCATTTTGATTGCCTCTCTGGGGGCGGTGATGGACGTGAGCATGTCCGTCGCCTCCACCATTGCGGAGATCCACGCCAACAGCCCGGAGCTGGACTTCAAGCGGCTGTTCCGCTCCGGCATCCACGTGGGCCGGGACATGATGGGCACCATGTCCAACACCCTGATTCTGGCCTTTGCCGGGGGCTCCATCAACACCCTCATCATCATCTACTCCTATAACATGCCCTATCTGGAGTTTATGAACCAGTACGCCATTGGAATTGAGCTTCTGCAGGGTATTTCCGGCTCCATTGGGGTGATTTTGACGGTGCCTGTGGTGTCTGCCATCTCCGCCTTTCTGATGACCAGGAAAAAAATAGAACATCACGAAACCTTTACACAAAGTTCTAAAACCCTGGATAGAAAGCCCACCGGGGGCTCGGTATAATGCCTGGTGAAGCTGACAAAGGAAGGGAGAGAGAAACTGATGTCAAGAAAGAAAATGCGAGCTGTGGCTGCGTCCATTCTGGCCGCCTCCATGGCACTGTCCCAGGCCGTCCCGGGCTTTGCCCAGACACCCCAGGCTCAGGCCGGGGCAGAGGCTGTGGACTGGACCCAGGCCCCACCACTGTTGATTACCGAGGTCTCCACCGACCAGGCCTCAGGCAAGCGCTACACCTACACCGAGGTGTACAACAACTCCGATGAGGCCATCAACCTCAGCGAGTATACCTTCTACTACGCCTATGAGGCTGGTCTGGGCACGGGCAAGGTGTTCAAGCCCGCCGACTGGGGCTCTCAGGGCCAGGATCTGTACATCCAGCCGGGGAAGACCATGGTGCTGTGGCAGAGCGAGGGCACCAGCGGCCGCACGGTGAAGGAGTTCAACCAGTTCTATGGCACCGATTTGGTGGAGAATGTGGACATCGTGCGCATTCCCTACAGCGGCATCCACAACAGCGCCAAGCGTGGCTATTTCCTGGGCAAGGATGAGGATTCCATCCTCGTCTCCGCCTGGTCCAACGCCCACGGCGACGAGATCGCCACGGGCAACCCGGACAAGCAGGCCATCCAGTACGGCTACTCCGGCGCCGGTCGGGAGTGCACCAACCTGGGCGTGGCCGACGCCACCCCCGGCAGCGTCTCCCCGGAGCAGGTGCCCCCGGAGAAGGTGCACGTGGTGGAGCAGGTGCCGGACATTGCAAGCGTCCAGGGTGTGGGCGGCGACGGCCTGACGGTCACCGCCCAGATCCCCTATGAGGGCACCCCCTCTGCCATGAAAGTGACCCTCCACTACCGCCAGATGGCAGGACAGCAGGAGACCGCCTACACCAACTACAAGGAAGTGGACATGACCGCCACCGGAGATGGGCAGAGCTTTGTGGGCCAGGTCCCCGCCGAGCTGATCTACGCCGACCAGGTGCAGTGGTATGTCACCGCCAGCTACGGCCCCGGCAAGTCCGCCCAGACCCAGGAGCAGACCACCAACGTAAGCCCCGTGGTGCCCCAGGACACCCAGGCGGCCCCCCTGGTGGTCACCGAGGTGGCGGCCAATCCCGGCTCCCCCGACGGCGGCCAGTACTCCTACTTTGAGGTGTACAACCAGACCGACGAGCCCATCAATCTGGGCTACTACAAGGTGCTGTACTACTACGACTACCCCACCCGCACCGCCGCCCAGTCCGGCAAGACCTGGACGGTGGGGGATTTCACCACCACCATCCAGCCCGGCCAGACCATGGTGTACTGGCTGACCAGCAACGGCACCACCGTGGAGCAGTTTAACAACTTCTACGGCACCGACCTGGAGCTGGGCAAGGACATCGTGCAGGTCAACTATTCCGGCCTCCACGGCAGCGCCCCCCGGTGGATTCGCCTGGGCACTTCGGAGGAGGACGCCTTCACGGTGGCAGGGTTTAACACCGCCTCGGACCAGTTCTCCTCGGCCCGCACCGCCCTGCAATATGCCTGCCCCCACGGCAGCAGCGAGGAAAACGCCTCCATCCCCGCCACCGTCTCCCAGGCCACCCCGGGCCAGGTAGAGCCCTGGCAGGTGCTGGACCAGCTGCTCCCCTTCCAGGGCTATCCCAACTATCCCGCCGATGACGGCAAGGCTCCCACCCTGAACGTGTGTGAGAGCGAGGGGCTGCCTGTGCCCGCGTCCATCCAGGAGGGGGACTGGCTGAAGGTGATGTATGACGTGGACCTGCTCGTGGGCGCCACCGCGGATGACCGCCTGGACGCCTTTGAGGGGGACTATCACTGCGGCAGCGAAGCGCTGAAGAACCGGCCCTACCTCATTGGCACGGAAATTCTCTACAAGCTGGACGACGACACCCAGTGGACCAGCATCAAGCAGACCACCCAGTGGCGTCTGGGCCACTTCCTGATGCAGATTCCCGCCGACGTGCTCTTTGGACATGACTCGGTCACCTTCAAGGTCCGGGCCTACACCCTGTACGGCATGAGCGAGACGGCGGAGGAGACGGTGGCCATTGAGCGCCTCAACGACACCGGGGACAGCGTGCGGCTGAATGTGGCCGACGACACCCTGCTGTCCGGGGTGAGCACCGTCACCGCCAACGACGGCGGAGACAACGCCAATACCACCATTTCCGTGGATGGCACTGAGGTGGACACCCAGATGGTGCTGGAGGACGGGGCCTACTTCATGGTCAAGACCAGCGGCATGAACAACTACTTCAAGAATGCGGTGACGGCCCCCTATGGCGACGACAGCCGGGACATCATCACCATTCTCAGCCCCTGGTGTGAGCTGCCCCTGTCCCGGGCCATCCACGTGGACAACAAGTATTTCACCTACAACGCCGAGACCCAGACCTATGACGTGACCCTCACCATCTGGGCTGGCAACAGCGGTACCCCCTTTGAGGAGATCTACGACGTGGTGAAAAACGAGAACCACGAGGACTTTGAGGTCTCCGGCCTCCAGCTGGTGCTGGCCAACGGCAACAGCTACCTGCCGGTGGAGATCGGACCCGACAACGACAAGACCAACCCCAGCACCGATCTGGACGCCTGGCACACCATCGGCGACAGCTCCGGCATGGTGCCCTATCTCAACGCCACCTTCCGCATCCCCGCCGCTGAGGTCAACGCCGTGGGCGCCCAGCTGGACACCACCGCCCTCACCGACGGCGTGCACCAGATTGTGGCCACCTCTGGAGACAAGCAGACCACCGCCAACGTGGTGGTGGACAACACCGCTCCCGCCCTTGACCTGGGTGTGGCCCAGGGCAGCGTCCTCTACCAGCCCCTGCTGCTGGAGGAGGGCACCGTGGCCAGCGACGCCAACGGGGTGGAGCACCTGGTGGTGAGCCTGGACGGCCAGCCCCTGACCCTGCCCACCACCCTGGTGCCCCGGGAGCTGAGCGTGGGCGAGCACACTTTGAAGGTGGTGGCCTCGGACCGGGCGGGCAATGTGTCCACCGCTGAGGTGACCTTCACCACCCAGGAGGTGGACCCCAGCGTCTCGGACACCAACAACGACGGCATCACCGCCACCACCGCCCAGCTCAGCGTCTGGCTGGACCAGCAGGTGGCAGACGTGACCTTCCTGGAGGGTAAGAATTTCTCCCTGGAGGATGGCAGCATTGCCGTGGCCGACGGCGACCCCGAGGGCAACGGCACCTTCCCCTATCAGCTGTTTACCATCCAAACCGGAGCCACCGCTGCAGACGACACCCTCGCCGTGGAGTGGAGCGGCAGCGCCAGCCACGCCGACCAGACCCACCCGGTGACCATGTACATCTACAACTACACCACCCAGAGCTGGGACCAGGTGGGCCAGGCCGGAGCAGACGGCACCATTTCCAAGTCCGTTGCCGCCCAGGACCATGTGATGGACGGCCAGGCCGTGCTGCTGGTGCAGTGCGCCACCCAGGGTGTGGAGCCGGAGATCTCCGCTGCCACCGCCCTGGAGGCCCAGAGCCTGTCTGAGTGGGACGGCACCGGACGGCCGGAGCAGTACGACTTCGCCCTGGCCTGGGAGACCGACACCCAGTACTATGCTGAGAGCTTCCCCTACCACTACACCAACATGAACCAGTGGATTGTGGACAACGCCCAGGAGTGGAAAATCCGCTATGTGCTCCACACCGGCGACATTGTGGACGATGTGGACATGGTGGGCCAGTGGAAAAACGCCGATGAGGCCATGCAGATCTTTGACGAGGCGGGCATGCCCTACGGCGTGCTGGGCGGCAACCACGACGTGTACGCCGGCGCCGAGGGGTACGGCAACTACTGGACCTACTTCGGCGAGGACCGCTTTGCCGACCAGGAGACCTATGGCGGCTCCTACCAGAACAACCTGGGCCACTATGACCTGCTTACCGAGAACGGCCAGGACCTCATCATCCTCTACATGAGCTGGGACATCTACACCGAGGAAATTGAGTGGATGAACCAGGTGCTCCAGCAGTATTCCGACCGCAAGGCCATCATCGCCCTCCACCGCTACACCAACGTCAAGGAGGCGGACAGCCTGCTGGACTACACCGGAAAGCTGCTCCAGGACCAGGTGGTGGCCCAGAACCCCAACGTCATTGCGGTGCTCAACGGCCACTATCACGGGGCCAGCATCCAGACCGATTGCTTCGACGACAACGGGGACGGCATCAAGGAGCGCACGGTGTACCAGATCTGTACCGACTACCAGTCTGACCCGGAGGGCGGCTCTGAGTACATCAAGTTCCTGTACTTCGACCTGAAAAACGACAAGATCTACCTCAATTCCTACTCTCCCTACCGGGATGACTTCAACTACTACGACACCCCCAAGCTGGACAGCTACGGCGAGGGCACCCGGGCGGTGGACATCGACATCAGTGAGCTGGACGTGGACTTCGACACCAGCGACAAGACCCTGACCACCGACCGCCTCACCGTGGACCTGCAGACCCAGCAGGTCATCGCCAGCTATCCCCAGAGCACCGGGGACGTGGAGCACACCTGGCAGGGCCTCCAGCCCGAGACCCAGTACGGCTGGTATGCCCGGGTCACCAACGACCAGTACGGCATCACCACCACAAAGGTGCAGGAGTTTGTCACCGAGGCCCAGCCTGAGCCGGTGACCTACACCATTGAGGCCTCCGCTGGGGTGGGCGGCTCCATCAGCAACCCCGGCCAGACCCAGGTGGTGGAGGGCCAGAGCATCACCTACACCATCACCTGTGAGCCAGGCTATCAGGTGGCCCAGGTGCTGGTGGACGGCCAGCCCGTCCAGCTGGAGGATAATCGCTACACCTTCACCGACGTGAAGGCCAACCACACCATCCAGGTGGAGTTTGCCAAGATTCCGGTGGAGGACAAGGTGGACCTGAGCGGCCTTCAGGCCGCCGTGGACCAGGTGGAGGGCCAGGACCTCAGCGGCTATGACCCGGAGGACCTCCAGGAGCTCCACCAGCTGCTGGAGCAGGCCTATCAGGTCCTGGGCGACACCAGCCTGACCCAGGAGGACCAGGCCATGGTGGATGAGCTGGCAGAGGCGTTGCTGGCCGCCCTGGAGCGACTGCCCGAGCTGCCCAGCGCGCAGCCGACCCAGCAGCCCAGTGCCCAGCCCAGCCAGACTCCGGACGGAGAGAATGTGCCCCAGACCGGAGACCAGGCCAATCTGCTGGCCTTTGCCGTGGCGGCCCTCACCGCCTGCGGCGGCTTGGCTCTGGTGACCGCAGAGCGCAAGAAGCGGGCACAGCGGTAAACATGGACCGATGAGAAGGGCCTGTTGCAAAGGACGTTTGCAACAGGCCCTTCTTCTGCGCCTCTATGGGGACGGGGGACTATGGACAACTACAGGGATGCATATTTGATCGGGATTTTGGATCAGGTGAGCTGGTGATTTATAAAATAAATTATTGAAAAAATCCCTTAGAATAGACCATCCAATCCTATATGTTTTGCAATATAAGAAAGGGAATTTGGTGATTGTGTGTCTAGACAACAGAAATAAAATATATTATTATCACTATAGAACAGTCTTGTCAGTGTAGGTGATTTTCATGGCTGATCTATGTTATAAACTTATGGGAGAAGAAGATTTACATGGCTTTGATTGTGGAAACCCATCTGTCAGCAACATGATCGACCAGACGTATTACGCTTGTTTGCTCAGAGAAGCCCGTGCATATTGTGTATATCTAAAAGTGAAGGATGACCAAGAGATATTGGTGGGTGCCTACTCTGTTTCTATTGATACTCTGGATGTAAAAAATGCAGTTTCACCACTTGCGGATTACTACTCCCGTGAACCACCCTTCCGTGCTATGGTCCATCTCGACTACATTGCTGTTAATTCAAAAGTGCAGGATCATGGTATTGGAACAGCGATTTTGGAGTATATTGTACTTCAGGCACGGTCGTTGTATCGAGAATGGCCGGTTCGACTCTTGGTCTTGGATGCGTTGCGGGATAAGGTTGCTTGGTATGAAAAAAGGGGATTTTCAGCTGTCTACGAGGATGACCCGGACCCGCACAGTACGACAGTGAAAATGTATCTGGACTTAATGCCAGGAGAGGATTTTCAGCGTTTGTCAGAGTATGTTGAAAGTAACAGTTAATTGTGAACTGGAGAGGTGATCGTATGGCTGCGCACAATCGAATTTTACTATCAGAGACTGAGTGGAATAGATTCACATATCGGCTCAATCACATGCGCAACGAAAATATAGATGATTATTTTCGTGCCATTGATAATGATATTCAAGTGATCGAACAGGGAGAATCCACCGTAGTTCGGACAAATTCACTGGATGAGGAAGCGATCCTATCTGCGTTAGGAGTTAAAAATGATGTTTTCCACCATCAGCCCACTGTGATTTTTTCTGCTCGGTTTGTAATGCCAGCATGTAGGGAGCCTTTTTATAGCGAATCGTTGGAGTTACCACATGGAGGCGCATGGAATCATGATTATAATTCGGTCGTTGCTGGCTATCAGAATGTGCCGACCGAATACTATACGTCTGCCTTTGTTGAAGATTTGAAATCTGCATGATTTTGGAGGGACAGTTTAGACATGAAAAAAAGTGCATTTCAATTTACTGCTCCGACCACAACTAGGCTGGAGTTTGAAATCAACAAAGGGTTTGTCAAAGGACAAACGGTAGAAATGGGTATGGACATTTCTGTGCAAATTGAGCAGAACGATACCGATCATGAAATTCCTGAAAATACAGCACGGGTTAGTATCACACTGGTTTTGGGTGAAAAAAGTGATGCTGTACCGTTTTATGTGGAAGCGGTGGAAGAGGCCTATTTCAGATGGGAAAGCAATCGTTTTACTGAGGAGGAACGAAAAGTACTCCTGGAAAAGAATGCAGTTTCCTTGTTGATTTCGTATCTACGTCCAATTGTGAGCGGGATTACCGCAGCTTCGCCTTATCCCGCATACAATATTCCCTATGTTGACTTGACTGCAAACGATTGATCAGTTGAAGTATGTGAGGGAACTCTCAGTAAAAACGAAAGATAGATAAAATTAAAACAGACAGAAGGAGTGACTCCAATATAGTGGGGTGCTCCTTCTGTCTGTTTTAATTCGTGTTAAATTATGAATGCGGCAATAGAGCGGTGTACTTCTCCACCAGCTGCTGCGCCACCCGCAGCGGGTCCTCCCCCTGTTTCAGCTTCAGGGTCAGCAGGCCCTTGTCCTGCCCCGGCGTGAACAGCAGCCGGGCGGGGTACTGGCCCCCCAGGTTGGCGATGGCCTGGAGGTCAAATTCCTCCAGGGTAAACCGCAGGGTGGCCCCCTTCTGGGAGATATCCACCATGCCGCACTTGGCGGCCTGGGACCGCAGCAGGGCGATGGAGATGAGGTTATTGACCCCACGGGGCGGGTCGCCAAAGCGGTCGATGAGCTCGTCGGTGACGTCGTCCCCGTCCTCCTCGGTGCGGATGCGGGCAATGCGCCGATATAGGTCCATGCGCTGCTGGGCGGACGGCACATACCGCTCGGGGATGGAGGCGGGCACGGACAGGTCGGCGGTGCACTCCCGCACCTGTACCGGAACCTCGCCTTTTTCCGCCAAAACCGCCTCTTCCAACAGCTTCAAGTACAGATCATAGCCCACGCTCATGAGGAAGCCCGACTGCTCGGGGCCCAACAGGTTGCCCGCCCCTCGAATCTCCAGGTCCCGCATGGCGATGCGGAAGCCGGAGCCAAACTCCGCATACTCCCGGATGGCGGACAGCCGCTTGGTGGCGATCTCGCTTAACACCTTCCCCGTGCGGTAGGTCATATAGGCGTAGGCCTTGCGGGTGGAGCGGCCCACCCGGCCTCGAATCTGGTGGAGCTGGGCCAGGCCTAACTTATCGGCGTCCTCGATGATGAGGGTGTTGGCGTTGGCAATGTCAATGCCCGTCTCAATGATGGTGGTGCACACCAGCACGTCCACCTCGCCGTCCCCCATGCGGGTCATCACGTCGGACAGCTCTTCCTGGCTCATCTTGCCGTGGCCCACCGCCACGGTGACGTCCTCCCCCAGCATCTCCTGGATGCGCACGGCGGTGGCGTGGATGGTGTCCACCCGGTTGTGGAGGTAGTACACCTGGCCCCCACGCTCCAATTCCCGGCGCATGGCGTCGGCCAGCACCGACCAGTTGTGCTCCAGCACGTAGGTCTGCACGGGCTGGCGGTTGGAGGGGGGCTCCTCAATGGCGGACATGTCCCGGATGCCGGACAGGGCCATGTTCAGGGTGCGGGGAATGGGGGTGGCGGAGAGGGTGAGCACGTCCACCTGGCGGGCCAGCTCTTTCAGCCGCTCCTTGTGGGTCACCCCGAACCGCTGTTCCTCGTCCACCACCAGCAGACCCAGGTTTTTAAAGTGCACGTCCTTTTGCAGCAGGCGGTGGGTGCCGATGAGAATGTCCACCGAGCCGTCCTCCACCCCCATGAGGGCATTTTTCATCTGGGCTTGGGTGCGGAATCGGGACACCACCTCAATCTCCACCGGGTACTTGGCAAACCGACTCTTGGCGGTGAGGTAGTGCTGCCGGGCCAGCACGGTGGTGGGCACCAGAATGGCCGCCTGCTTGCCGTCCAGCACGCACTTCATAATGGCCCGCAGAGCCACCTCGGTTTTGCCGTAGCCCACGTCGCCGCACAACAGGCGGTCCATGGGCCGGGGGGCCTCCATGTCCTTCTTAATCTCGGCGATGGAGCGCAGCTGGTCCTCCGTCTCCTGGTAGGGGAAGTCGTCCTCAAATTCCCGCTGCCAGGCGGAATCCGGGGCAAAGGCATACCCCGGTTGCCGCTGCCGCTGGGCGTAGAGCTGAATGAGCCCCTTGGCCAGGTCCTTGACCGCGGCCCGGGTGCGGGTTTTGGCCCGTTCCCACTCGGTACCGCCCAGTTTGGACAGCTTTTTGTGCTGGGTGTCGTCTCCGCCGCCGATGTACTTGGAGATGGAGTCCAGCTGGGTGGCGGGGAGGTAGAGGGTGTCGGTTCCGGCGTAGGCCAGCTTGATGTAGTCCTTGTCGATGCCGTCCACCTTCATGCGGGTCAGCCCCACAAAGCGGCCAATGCCGTGGTGCTCGTGGACCACCAGGTCGCCGGGGGTTAGATCGGTGAAGGAGTCCACCCGGCGGCGGTCGGCGGCGTGTTTCAGCCGTTTTCCCTTCTTTTTTCCATGGCTCTGGCCCTGGGTGAGCACCGCAAAGGGGCAGCCGATGTAGTCAAAGCCGGCGGACAGGCCCCCCACGGCGATGGTGATGCCCCCGGGGGCGGGCAGCTCGTGGAGCTGGAAGTCCACCGCCGAGCGGATTTTCTTCTCCCGCAGCAGGGCCTGGAGGTTCAGGGCCTGCTGCTCGCTGCCCACCAGCACCACCGTGCCCGTCTTGGCCTGTTGCAGCTGGGTGAGGTCGGCGGCGGCGGAGTCCAGATTGGCCCCGAAGGTGGACAGCTGGCGGCCCTGGGCGTTGAACAGGGCCTTGGGAGGCAGGGGCAGGGTGGAGGTGGAGAAGGAGTCCAAAAAGCACAGGGGGAACTGGGACAACTCCTCCATGAGCTGGGGGAAGGTGAGGGCGAAGGTGGCGTGCTTGCCCAACTGCACCCCGCTCTCCACCAGGGTTTTCAGGTCCTCGTCCAGCTGCCACAGCCAGTTTTTCCCCCGTTCCGCCACCCGGGCGGACTCGGACAGGCAGACCACGGCGTCCGGGGGCAGGTGGTGGACGGCGGTATGGGCCACGGGGTAGCGCTGGGGCAGCTGGGCATCCGGCACCTGCTGCCAGGAGCCATCCTCCTGCCGCTGGGGCAGCACCTCCCGCACCGGGAGGAACACCGCCTTGTCCAAATGGCCCACCCGGCGCTGAGTGGCGGGGTCAAACAGGCCCATGGAGTCCACGTCGGTGTCCCAGAACTCCACCCGTACCGGGTGGTCCTGGGCGGGAGAGAACACGTCCAGAATGCCGCCACGCAGGGCAAACTGGCCCACGCCCTCCACCTGGTCGCACCGGGTGTAGCCCAGGGCAGACAGGGCATCCGCCAGCTGGGTGGGGTCGTAGGAGCCGCCGGAGCAGATGGTCACCACATGTTCCAGAAGCTCCTCAGGGGAGAGGGTGCGCTGTAAAAGGCCCTCCACCGTGGCGGTGATGACCTTGCACTCCCCCTGGGCCATGGCGTAGAAGGCGGCCAGGCGGCTGTGCTCCCCCTGGTGGGAGGCCACAGCGCCGTTATAGAAGTTGAATTCCCGGCTTCCAATCAGGGTCACGCTCCAGCCGGTGAAGGCGGTGATGTCCCGGCCCAGGGCCTGGGCCTCGTCCTCGTCGGCGCACACCATCACCACCGGGCGGTCCAGGGCGGTGCCCAGTCCGGCGGCAAAGTGGGCCCGGTGGATGCGGGACAGCCCCGACACCGCCGCCGGGGACTGGCCCGTCTCCAGGGCCTGTACCAGGGCGGGGAACTGGGGCACTTGTTGGAGAATGTGGAGTAATTCCTTCATAGCGGCTCCTTTTTCCACCAAAGTTAGTTGAACTGATTCATGGCCTTCTGGGGCCCGTCCTTGAGATAGCACTCCACCGCCTGGGCCGCCCGCAGGGTGGCCTCGTCCATGGCGGTCTTGTCCGGGCCCACAAACTTGCCCAGCACCCAGTCGGCCATGTCGTAGTCGGGGTGGGGCTTGCCCCCCACGCCAATCTTCACCCGGGGGAATTTGTCGGTGCCCAGGCGCTGGATGATGCTCTTCAGGCCGTTGTGGCCCCCGGCGGAGCCCTGGGTGCGGATGCGCAGCTTGCCCACCGGAAGGGACACGTCGTCACACAGCACCAGAATATGCTCCTCGGACACTTTATAGAAGGCGGCGGCCTCCGCCACGGCGTCCCCGGACAGGTTCATGTAGGTGGTGGGCTTCATCACCAGCACCCCCTGGCCGGAGATGGTGGCCTGGTGGGTGAGGGCGTGGAACTTCAGCCGCTGCACCGGGAAGTCTCCCCGGTCGGCCAGCTGGTCAATGGCCATAAACCCGGCGTTGTGCCGGGTGTTTTCGTATTTGTCGCCGGGGTTGCCCAGACCCACCACCAGCCAGGTCACCGGCAGCTTTTTACCAAAAAACATGGGGAAAACTCCTTCTTATTTCATTTTTGGAGAAGGGTACTTCTCCGATTTCTCAGGCGCAGCTTTGCTCCCCTGGCGAGGGGAGACGCGCTCCGCTGGGGTGACTTTCTGACTGGGCAGAAAGTCACCAAAGACCCACCAAAGGCGGGGCCTTCCCCCGCCTTGTGGAATCCACCCCGCGGTACTGGGCGCATGTGCGTTCTCCTCTTTTCGGCCCTTGGCCCGGTGGGGTCACATAGATGGCGTGGACATTCTGTCGAACGTGCCAGCTCCTCTGTGTGTTTGTTCCTCTACCGCCAGGGCCTTACCCTGGTGAGCCGCTGTTCCCAGCTATCGGGGGCCTAGCTCCCGGCGGCGGGAACGCCGCTTCTCCAAGGTAGGCCCGGAGGTGAAAACCACCCAGCTATAGGGCCAGCTGCCATGGTAGCCTGGTGTGGTGGCACAAACAGGAGCCACAGCAAGGGAAACGGGCCGAACACCAGCTTGACGCAGGCTCAGCCTCGTACCCCAAGGGGGGTCCTTAGGGGGGAACGCCCTAAGCGATTCTTTCCCCCATTTCTCATCGGGGAGAAATGGGGCCCAGCGGAGCGTCCCCCGGCTGGCAAGCCGAAACCAGGAAAACCATAGAGGGTCAAACCCTCTTTCCCAAAAGAGAAGAAAAAGGGCTGTTGCAGGCACAGCCTGCAACAGCCCTCCAAAGAGTCTGCTTACTGGAACAGCTTGGACACAGACCGCTCCTCGTAGATGCGGGCAATGGCCTCGGCGAACATTTGAGCCACGGACAGATACTTGATCTTGGGGCACACCTCGGCGATGTCCTCCCGGGGCTGGATGGTGTCCAGGAACAGCACCTCGTCCAGCACAGAGGCATTGATACGGTCCAGAGCGGGGCCGGAGAGCACGCCGTGAGAGGCGGCGGCGGTGACGGACTTGGCGCCGCCAATGTCCACCAGAGCCTGGGCGGCGTGGCACAGAGACCCGCCGGTGTCCACCATGTCGTCCAGCAGGATGACGTGCTTGTCCTTCACCTCGCCGATGATGTTCATCACCTCGGAGGAGTTGGCCTTCTGACGGCGCTTGTCCACAATGGCCATGGGCATGTCCAGCTTCTGAGCGAAGGCACGGGCACGGGCCACAGAGCCCACGTCGGGGGAGACCACCATGGTCTCGTCGTGGACGGCGGCAAAGCGGCGCAGGAAGTGGTCCACAAACACAGGAGAGCCCAGCAGATTGTCCACGGGGATATCAAAGAAGCCCTGAATCTGGTTGGCGTGCAGGTCCATGGTCAGCACACGGTCGGCGCCGGCCCGGGTGATGAGGTTGGCCACCAGCTTGGCGGAAATGGGGTCACGGGGCTTGGTCTTACGATCCTGACGGGCGTAGCCAAAGTAGGGAATGACAGCGGTGATGCGGCCGGCAGAGGCGCGCTTGAGAGCGTCGATCATGATCAGCAGCTCCATCAGGTTGTCGTTGACGGGGGAGCTGGTGGACTGAACCACGAACACGTCGGAGCCACGGACGGTCTCATGGATGGAGACAAAGTTCTCTCCATCGGAGAATGCGCCCACCTCGGCACTGCCCAGGGGAATGCTCAGGTCCCGGCAGATGGCCTCGGCCAGAGCACGGTTTGAGCTTCCGGAGAAGATTTTCAGATCTTTACCGTGAGAAATCATTGTTGTACTTCCTCTCTGTGTGTGATGTATGGTAGGGGTATCCAGTGCCGGGACGGGGCGTTGCCCGCCCACCACAATCGCTGACAAAATGCATCTAAAATATTATATCAGAATCCACCGGTTTTTGAAGAGGGAAATTGAAATTTGTCCAAAATCCTTCCTTCTACACAAAAGAAGCATACAAATTTCCCCCCGGCCTGTGAAATGGGCAACAGACCGGGGAAAATTTAACACAGACAAAATACAGTTTCTGGAAAACTCAGCAGCAACCCACCCGGGCCATCAGCCGACGGCGCAGGGGAATGATGCGATACAGCTGGGCCACTTCGATGGTGGCGCACAGCTTATCCGCCAGGTTCACCGCAATGGCCACCCGAGAGCGGGGCAGATGCACCGCCAGGGGGAACATGTGAGAGACGATGGCGTTGGCCTCTCGGTCGCTGAGGTCGGGGCACAGGGCCTGGGCATTGCGCAGGGCAAACACGGGGTGGTCCAGGCACTGGTTGCCGGGATGGGCGTTGCGGTCTGCGGGGTCATAGAGGTACAGGTCGTGGAGCAGTCCCGCCCGGGCGGCGGCCCGGCAGTCCCAGCCGAAGCGCTGGGCGATGCGGTAGGCCATGTAGGCCACAAAGAGGGAGTGCTCATAGCAGGTCACGGAGAAGTGGTGCCGCCATTGCCGCATGGCATTGACCTCCTTGGAGGCCAGCAGAGGAGCCAGGCACCCGAAAAACTCCTCTGCGTGGGGTGATATCCACATAGGAAAAAACCTCCTATCTCTATAAACACAGGGTTGACATCTTTCCACCTCTAGTATAGCAAACCGGGGTGTCGTTGTCAGCAGATTTCGGGGAGAAAATTTTTCCTCTGCGCAGTTGCGGGGCTTTGCCAGGCCAAAAGCCTCCCTCAGGGAGGGAGGTGGCACGGCGTAGCCGTGACGGAGGGAGATTGTTGTACAAGCCAAAGGGCAAAGATGCAATGGGCGGCATGCGACAGAGTGGCCGGGCAGTCCGGTGGAGGTCTTATCTTTGTGCGAATTTGTGGGTGACACTGCCCGCAGTCTCCCTCAGTCACCTTCGGTGACAGCTCCCTCCCGGAGGGAGCCTTAGGGGGTGCGGCGCACCGTAGGGCCTGCATTTCTTCATTTTTCATTCTTCGTTATTCATTCAAAAATTTCAAGGCGCTGTGGAAATTGCTCCACAGCGCCTTGGAATTTTTTATTTAATGGGCTCGCCAGCGGCCTTCTTGGCCTCGATCTCCCGCAGAGCGTCCTTGTAGGACAGGTTCACACGGCCCTTCTCGTCAATGTCAGTGACCTTGACCCAGATCATATCGCCGATGTTCACCACGTCCTCCACCTTCTCCACGCGGCGGTTGGCCAGCTTGGAGATGTGCACCATGCCGTCCTTGCCGGGAGCCAGCTCCACGAAGGCGCCGAACTGGAGGATGCGCACCACCTTGCCGTAGTACAGAGCACCCACCTCGGGGACAAACACGATGGTCTCGATGGTCTTCTTGGCGGCCTCGCAGGAAGCCTTGTCCACACCGGCAATGAAGATGGTGCCGTCGTCCTCGATGTCGATCTTGGCGCCGGTGTCGGCACAGATCTTCTGGATGACCTTGCCGCCGGAACCGATGACCTCACGAATCTTGTCGGCGTCGATCTTCATCTTGATCATCTTGGGGGCGTTCTCGCTGACCTCAGCCCGGGGCTGGTCGATGCAGGGCAGCATGATCTCGTCCAGGATGGCGAAACGGGCGTCCCGGGTGATCTCCAGGGCCTCCTTGATGATGGCGTGGGACAGACCGTCGTTCTTCAAATCCATCTGGATGGCGGTGATGCCCTTCTTGGTACCGGCCACCTTGAAGTCCATCTCGCCGTGGAAGTCCTCCACGCCCTGGATGTCGATGAAGGTGGTGAAGGAGCCGTCGTCGTCCTGAATCAGGCCGCAGGAGATGCCGGCCACGGGGGCCTTGATGGGCACGCCGGCGTCCATCAGAGCCAGAGTGGAGCCGCAGATGGAGCCCTGAGAGGTGGAGCCGTTGGAGGACAGCACCTCGCTGACCACACGGATGGCGTAGGGGAACTCCTCCACAGAGGGGATGACGGGCTCCAGAGCGCGCTCAGCCAGAGCGCCGTGGCCCTTCTCGCGGCGGTTGGTGGAACGGGCGCCGCGGGCCTCGCCCACGGAGTAGCCGGGGAAGTTGTAGTGGTGCATGTAGCGCTTCTCTTCCTCTTCCCAGATGGTGTCCAGCTTCTGGGAGGCGGCCAGAGTGTTCAGGGTACACACGGACAGCACCTGAGTCTGACCACGGGTAAAGAGGCCGGAGCCGTGGACACGGGGCAGAACGCCCACCTCGGCGGCCAGAGGACGAATCTCGTTCTTGGCACGGCCGTCCACGCGGTGGCCTTCCAGCAGCCAGGCCTTGACGATCTTCTTCTGGAACTTGTAGGTGAACTCCTCCAGGTACTGGTCCATATCGGGATAGGTCTCCAGATACTTCTCGTGCCAGTGGTCGATCATGGCGTTCCAGCGCTGCTCCCGGACATTCTTGTCGTCGGTGTCCATGGCGGCCTTGGCCTCGTCCATGAAGTTGGCCACGATATCGTCAAACAGCTCCTGGTTGAAGGAGGCGTGCTGATACTCGAACTTGGGCTTGCCGATCTCGGCCACGATGCCGTTGATAAACTCCACCTGACGGCGGATCTCCTCGTGGGCCTTCACGATGCCTTCGTACATGATCTCGTCGGGAATCTCCTTGGCGCCGGCCTCGATCATGACCACCTTGTCCATGGTGGCGGCCACGGTCACGTCCATCTGGGAGGCGTGCTTCTGCTCACGGGTGGGGTTCATGACGATCTGGCCGTCCACATAGCCCACTTCCATGCAGCCGATGGGGCCGTTCCAGGGAATGTCGGAGTAGGACAGGCAGGCGGACACGCCGATCATGGCGGTGACCTCGGGAGAGCAGTCGTAGTCCATGCTCATGACGGTGCAGGTGACCACCACGTCGTTGCGCAGGTCGGTGGGGAACAGGGGGCGGATGGGCCGGTCAATCAGACGGCTGGCCAGCACGGCGGGCAGAGAGGGCTGACCCTCCCGGCGCATGAAGGAGCCGGGGATGCGGCCCACGGCGTACAGCTTCTCCTCGAAGTCCACGGACAGGGGGAAGAAGTCGATGCCGTCCCGGGGACGGGGGGAGGCGGTGACAGCCACCAGAACGCTGGTCTCACCATAGGTGACCATGGCGGCAGCGTTGGCCAGCTCGGCCATCTTGCCCACTTCGATCTTCAGGGGGCGGCCAGCCACCACAGTCTCATACACCTTGTGGTTGACAAATTCCTTGTGCTTGATGATGGTAGACATAGGTTGATACACTCCTTTTCTTTGGGCCCAGCTGGAGCGATCACACTTTAGCACTTGAACACAGGCCCCTCCTATTGGTGAGACCCATGTTCAACTGCTAAAAGGATAGGCTCCAGCAGATGGCGGGGAATAGAGGCAAGGGCGGCGTGAGGTTCACGCCGCCCTATTTGAAAAAACTTACTTACGGATGCCCAGCTTGGCAATGATAGCGCGGTAACGCTCGATGTCCTTCTTAGCCAGGTAGTCCAGCATCTTGCGGCGCTTACCGACCATCTTCAGCAGGCCACGACGGCTGTGGTTGTCGTGGATGTGCACCTTCAGGTGCTCGGTGAGCTCCTGGATGCGGGCGGTGAGGATGGCGATCTGAACCTCGGGAGAACCGGTATCGGTCTCGTGGGTGCGGTTGGCCTCGATGACGGCAGTCTTCTGGTCCTTACGAATCATGGGTAGTTTCCACCTTTCTTGTATTCTGCCCGGACGCTGAGTATCGGGCGGGTGAATCCCCCGCGTAACAAGCGGGCAATGTCCCGAAACTAAGCTGACGGGTGTGCATCAAAATGCTCGAATAGCATATCATAATCATACCCCAATTGTAAAGGGATTTTTCCTGATTTTTTTATTTTCTGTCAACTTTGGTGATTATGCCACCAGAATGCGGAGGCTCAGCAGCAGCATGGCCCCGATCACCGACAGGGTGGCCACCCACTCCCCGTGCTGCATCAGCCACCGCAGCCCAGAGGCCCGGCCAGCGGGGCGGGGAGCCTGGGGTTCCAGAACCTCCTGGGGCTGATCTACGTCCAGGTCGTGGTCCTGCTTCCAGGCGGTAAAGTCGATGATCTGTCCGGTCTTGCCAGCGTGGGCGGGGGCTTGCCGGGACAGACACACCAGCTCCCGGGTGGGGGCATTCTCATAGGCCGGGGCGACGCTGCTCATGGTCACTCTCCGGGCAGGTACGGTGTAAAATGTGGTCTCCATAGACAATCCTCCTTGTTGTATTTGTGTCCAGTATGGCACAAATACAGTCCCATAAACGACTCTTCCTCGAAATTTGTCGAACCAATGTTCTAGGAGTATGATAATACATTTGTTCGATTTTGTCAAGGGTGCCGCTCCGCTGGGAAAGCCTCCCTCGGGGAAGAAGGCGGATAGCCGCCTGGCTGAGGAGGGCTTGTCCTTCTCCGATTTCCTTGGCGCAGGCCAGCGCCCCCGCCGGGGACGCTCCGCTGGGCCCGATTTCTCCCCGATGAGAAATCGGGGAAAGAATCGCCAAAGGCGGGGCCTTCCCCCGCCTTGTGGAATCCACCCCGCGGTACAGGGAGCCCCTGCGTTCTCCTTGTTTCGGCCCTGGACTAGTTCATGTCACATAGATGGCGTAGACATTCTGTGGGGCGTGCCTACTCCTCTGTAGGTGGTACTTCTACCGCCAGGGCCTTACCATGGTGAGCCGCTGTTCCCAGCGGTCGGGGGCCTGGCTCCTGGCGGCGGGAACGCCGCTTCTCCAGGATAGGCCCGGAGGTGGAAAACACCCAGCTATAGGGCCAGCTGCCCAGAGTGGCCTGATGTGGTGGCAGAACTAGGCGTCACAGCAAGGGTCACGGGCCGAACCTAGACTTGACGCATGGCCAGCCTCGTACCCCAAGGGGGGTACTTAGGGGGGAACGCCCTAAGCGGGTTTTGGTTTCTTTTGCCCGCTCAAAAGAAACCCCCAGCGGGAAGCGTCCCCACCAGGCTGGTAAGCCTGATACGAAAAAAGAGAAGAGCGCACCTTCTTGAGCTTACTTCCGGTAAGAAGGCAGAAAAAAGCGTGCTGTGAGGGGTTCTCACAGCACGCTTTGCATGTCTTACAGGTAATTCTCGGGATTGACGCTCTTGCCGTTCACGCGCACCTCGAAGTGGCAGTGATAGCCGGTAGCGGTGCCGGTCATGCCCACCCGGGCGATGGCCTGGCCCTGATACACCTTGTCCCCGGCGTTGACCAGCAGGGAAGAGCAGTGGGCGTAGTAGGTGACGGTGCCGTCGTCATGGGTGATGATGACGGTCTGGCCGTAGCTGCCACGCCAACCGGCGAAGGTGACGGTGCCGCCGTCAGCAGCAGAGATCTGGGTGCCATAGGGAGCGGCGATGTCCAGACCGGAGTGGAAGGAAGTGCTGCCGAAGATATCACGGTAACCGAACCGAGAGGTAATGGTACCAGACAGAGGCCAGATGAAGGAACCGGTGGAAGCGGTGGCAGGCTTCTCCTTGGTGCCCTGGTACATGTAAGTGGTGGTGGCCTCCTGCACGGTGGTGCGGGACACCTCTTCCCGCTGGGTCTCCTGGCCGTTGATGCAGGTGATGCGGGCCTCGATCTTCTCCACGCCGTCCTGGCCAGCGGCCTTCAGGCGGGTGGTACCCTCATACAGGTTGGGGTTGTCCACGTACTCCACGGGGCTCTGGATGGTCTCCTCATAGGTCTCGGTGACCACAGTCTCCACGGTGAGCATGGGCACAGCCTGCTTCACCAGCAGCTGATCGCCCACGGTGAGCTGGCTGCTGTCGGCGTCGGGGTTGAGAGCCTGGAGCTCGTCGCCGGTGAGGCCGGCGGCCTCGGCAATGCTGTTAAAGGTATCGCCACGCTCCACGGTGACGTATTCCGCCTCCTCCTTGTTGCCGGAGAGGGTGGATTGGAGGGTGTCGGGGGTAAACTGGGTGTTGGAGGGCACCTCCACCTCATAGATCTCTACGTCCTGGGTGAAGTGGTGCTCCACGGTCTGCTCATTGAGGTAGGGCTCGGTGACGTTGTCCAGCATGGTCTGCAGCTCTTCGCTGGTCTGGGCGTAGCCCAGCTCCTGGCCGTCCACGGACACGGCATAGGCGTTCATCATGGCCCCGGTGTCCTCAAACAGGGCATCCTCCACAGCCCGGGCGTTGGTCTGGGTGCCAGCATCCAGGTAGGTGGGAGCCAGAGTGATCTCCGCATCGTAGCTGTACTCCTCGCCCAGCACGCTGGCCACGCGGGTCTCCACGTTGCCCACGATGCTGCTCAGCTCTTCCTCGCTGGAGACCACGCCCACTTCCTCGCCGTTGACATAGGCCACATAGGCCTTGGTGTACATGCCATTAAAAGCCACAGCGCCGATGCCGACGCACAGCAGGGTGATGTACAGAAGGGGAGAGACGGGGTGACGGTCCACACGGACTCGCACGCGGCTGGCCACAACGCCGGCCTTCTCCCAGCTCTCCTTGCCCCACTCGGAGGCTTTATCCCAATTCTTACGGGCGGAGCGGTAGGAGCTGACACCAGCCACACGGACCAGGTCGGAACAGACCATGGCGGCGCTGGCGGCCTTCTCCTTGCACACCTGGGCGGCGGGAGCGGCCTTGGCCTTGCAAGCGGCGACAGCCGGAGCCACCTTAGCGGCGACCGGGGCCATCTTGGCCTTGCAGGCGGCACGGGTGACCCGGGCAGTGGCCTTGTACTCGGCGACCACGGAGCCAGCGCTGAGCTTCCACAGGTAAGTGGTAGCCTTGGCATTGCCCTTGCAGGTGGCGGCTGCCTCCTTGGCCCGGCTGGCTGCACCCTTCAAGTGGTGCTTCACCTTCTCGGCGGCGTTGCCGGAAACACGGCGAAGGGATGCCATTGAATTGTGTACGCGGTCCAGATGCCAGTTCCTCACGGAACGTCCCTCCCAAGTTCGAATTGGTAACAAATAAATTTCAATAGTTACAAATCAGTTACAAGTCATATCCTACACGCTTTTTCTCTTCCCGTCAAGGGTTTTTTGTGTCAAATTCGGACTTGAATTTGATTTATACCTTCCGCGCAAGAAAAAATTATGGTAAAAATTCAACCTCTTTCGGGGGAAAAATCTGCTTTCTGGCAGAATCAGGGCAAAATTGACCGGGGTTGACAAGTTTGGGTGGGGGGCGATAAAATTGTGGAAAATAAGACGCGAATGACAAGGAGGCCAATACCCATGGGCAAGTTTGACGGGGTTTTGCTCTACACCGATTACGACGACACCTTATATAATCAACACCTCACGGTGTCGGAGGAGAATCACCGGGCCATCCGGTACTTTATGCAGGAGGGCGGGCGGTTTTCCATCGCCACTGGCCGGGCCAAGCGCACCTTTGCCCCCCAGATTGAAAAGGAACACCTGGAGTTCAACGCCCCGGTGGTGGTGTCCAACGGGGCGGGAATCTATGACTTCCAGGCGGGGCGGTATGTGAAAGAGAGCCAGCTGCCCCACAAGGCCCGGGAACACATGGCCCAGCTGTGCGCCCAGTACCCGGATTTGTCCTTTGAGGCCTACCACGGGGAGGAGATCTACGTCTACAACCCCAACGTGGTCACGCTGAAACACCTCAACCGGGTGGGAGTGCCGTACCAGGAGTGCGGGGTGGACCAGATGCCCACCCCCTGGACCAAGGTGATTGTGGAGCAGGACCACCCCATATTGGTCCAGGCTCAGGAGTATCTTCTCTCCCACTGGGGGGAGGACTACGAGGTGATCTTCTCCAACCCCTATCTGTTGGAGGTCACCGCCAAGGGGGCCAACAAGGGAACTATGGTGGCCTATGTGGCCAATCTGCTGGGGATTAAGCCGGAGAACGTGTACTGCATGGGGGACAATCAAAACGACATCCCCATGCTGGCGGTGTCCGCCATTCCCTTTGCCCCGGCCAACTGTGCCCAGCCGGTGAAGGACTGGGGGGCCAGGCTGGTGGGCCACACCGACGACCACGCGGTGGCCCAGGTCATTGAGATTTTGGACGGTATCTATCCATAATAAGGAGAGCCCCGGCTGCCATGTGGCAGCCGGGGCTGATTTTTAGGATTTTTCCAGGAAGTAGGATGCCTCCATGTCGGCGGTGGCCAGAGCAAAGGCCAGGGGGAACTGCTGGAAGGCCTGACCCACCAGGCGGTTGTCCTCGGTGCCGGAGAAGCCCATGTGCCAGCGGATGGCCATGGCCTCCTCCCGGGACAGGCGCATAAAGCCGGAGATGATGTACACCGATTTCTCCCCGTGGCCGTAGGGGAGCTTGTCCTCGAAGAAGAAGGTGGGCACCTTCTCCCACTGGCCGGTGGCGTCGTTTTTTACATTGCGGGTGCCAGCCTTATAGCAACCAATTTTGCACAGGTCGTGGAGCAGGGCCACGATGGCCACCGACTCCATGGGGTAGTCCAGCTGGTATACCTCCCGGGTGCGGGGCCGGGCCAGGTAGTCCTCCAGGCAGCGGAACACATTCACCGAGTGTTCGCACAGCCCACCCACATAGGAGCCGTGGAAGCGGGCGGAGGCGGGGGCGGTGAAAAAGTCGCTCTTATTTAAAAGGTAGTCCAGCAGCTCGGCGGAACCCTCCCGGTGAATGTGGGTTTGAAAAATCTCCAGAAATTCTTCCTTGGGTGTCATGGCGTGGCCCTCCTCCGGGTGTTGTGTCACAGCACAATTTATGGTATTCTGTCTTTGGTGCTACCAGCATCGGTAGGCGGTGACGCCCCCTTATACATAAACGGGGGGTGCTTCTTAGTCCCCCCGGAAAGGGGGGATGACTGATGAATTATGTGACATACTCTGATTTGATTCAGATTGGCATTTTGATTGTCAGTTTTCTTGTCTTGTTGCAAGGTAAAAAGAAGTAACCGCCCTGCCTCCAAGCGTGCGGTTACTTCTTAACCAAAACCACGGGGGCTAGCCGTCTGCCGGTAGCACCCTTATCTATGTGTATTTTACTCCAGCTCCGGGGAAATGTCAACCAGACATGTTCCCGGGGTTGCTTTTGTGGAGAATCAGTACCCCAATTCCTCCAATACCTTCAGGGTGTGCTCCGCGTGCTCGGTGAGGCACACATTAATATAGTGGATGTCGGAGGCAGCGGCGCCATAAGAGGAAGCGCTGTTGACGTCAGGACTGATCCAGAGGAGGTCCAGGCGCATCACGATATTGTCGTACTCAAACAGACCGTGGGGCAGATTGCCCTCCTGAATATCCTGGAGGAGCGCCTTGTAGACTTTGCGGGCCTCCGAGGCGGATAGACTGGAGGAATCGACAGCATACTCCTCATACAGCTCTACGCCGGTGAGCCGATACCCGTTCTTCGCCATTTGCGGGAAGAGGTAGGACTGAAGCATCAGATCGCGGTTGTTGACGATCTCATGGGCCAGGTAGGTGATGGTGCCGGGCTGACTCTCCTCCTCCACGTACAGGGGCACGAGATAGGAGCGGGAAATCCGGGTCCCGTTGGCCAGGGTGTAGGAGAGGTCCAGGGTGGTGGAGGAATCACAGGACCAGTCGAAGTCGTTGGTGTCAAACTGGTCCACCAACTGCTGGTGGAGTTGGGTGACCAGGGAAATGGCCTCCGAGTCACTGGTGGAGATGTTCAGAAAATCGGAGGCGGTGTCGACGGGGAGACTGCTCAAGCCGGACAGGGTTACAGACGCCACATCGTCGGCATCCGGCACCCGGGTCTCGTACCCGGTGAGATCCAGCTGGATCACCCCGAACAGGGCGGCAAAGGACAGGGCCACGGCGCCCGCCCCCTTCCAGTACCGCAGCACCCGTACCGACTTGGTGAGGAACATCTGGGCCACGAAGCAGCCCGCTACACCCCAAAGGATAGCAGAAACCGCCAGACCCAGGGGGCCCAGGTTCAGCACAATGCGGGTAAAGGAGCCCAGGGCCAGGCCGGAGCAGAGGGCCACGCCGTAGCGGAACACCGGGCGCAGACCCGCCCAAATCACCACATCCCCGGCCCGCTCCATGGGCCGCTTGAGGTAGAGCAGCCAGGACCCCAGGGCCATGAGGACACCCACCCCAGCGTATACGGCCACCACCAGGGGGTCAAATCCGTCCGGGGTAGCATGTTGGAAAAAGATGTTCCAGACAGGGGTGCACCACGCCACCCAGGCGGGCACGACGGAGACGTTGCCGGGATAGCCGTAGTAGAACTCCTGGAAGATGGCGGTGAGCAGCAGCCACACGCCCCCCACCAGGCCGTTGAAGATGCCGTAAAAGGCGGGCAGAGCCAGCAGATGCCCGGTGAGCATGCCGCACAGCATGGCGAAGGAGTAGAAAAACAGCAGCAGCCCCACGCCCATAGACATGCCCGGCCCAAAGACCTGGAATACGGTGGTGAAATCCTGGAGCTTCACCTGGTAGATTGCCATGGCGATGGCGGCCATGACCAGGAAGGGCACCACCAGCCACAGCAGGCCGGTGAGGTAGTGGGTGGCAAACATGGCGGTGCGCTTGGGGGGCAGGGCGGCGGTAAAGTTGGCCGAGCGGGTGGAGTACAGGTGGCTGCACACCGCCATAGCCACCAGCACCCCAAAGCCCACAGCCAGGAACAGGGGGACCCACTGGAAAACATATTTTACATTGTAGAGGATGTACTCTGGCGACTCCCAGGTATCGGGGAGGGGGCTGGGGGTGGTGATGGCCACAAAGGGGAGAAACATGGCCCAGATGACCGTATACAGAGCAATCAGGGGCCAAAACCGCAGGGTCAGCTGTCTGCCCAAGGTCCCATTATAAAACGATGTCCCGCACCGCATAGTCGTTCCCTCCCATCTCATAGATAAAGATTTCTTCCAAACTCAAAGGCAGCGCTTCCACAAACAGGGGCCGGATGGCCTCCACCTGCTGTTGCACGTCTTCCGCACTGCCTCGGACAATGTAGGTGTATACCCGGCCCAGCTGGGACTGGTGGAGCACCTCCATCCCCTGGGGCAGCCCAGGCTGTACCCCGTCGGGGAAGGCCACCTGTAATTTTACGGTGGTGCCCTGGAGCTGGGATAGGGACCGCTCAATGACCACCTGTCCGTGGCTGAGAATACCCACATGGTCGCACACGTCCTCCAGCTCCCGCAGGTTGTGGGAGGACACCAGCACCGTGGTACCCCGCTCCGCCACGTCTCCCATCAGCAGGGACCACACCTGACGGCGCATCACCGGGTCCAGGCCGTCCACCGGCTCATCCAGCAGCAGATAGTCCGGGCAGCAGCTCATGGCCAGCCAGAAGGCCGCCTGTTTCTGCATGCCCTTGGACATGCGGCGGATGGGCCGCTTGGCGTCCACCTCGGGGAAGGCCTCCGTCAGCTGTTCAAATCGCTCCATGGAAAAGGTGGGGTACATGCCCCGGTAGAACTTCATCATCTCCCGCACCGAAGCCGAGCCGTAGTAGTACACATCGTCGGGAATCACCACCATACGCTCCTTGATGGCGGGATTTTCGTATACAGGCTGGCCCTCCACGGTGATGACGCCGCTGTCCGGGCGGTACACCCCGCACAGGTGGCGGAGAATGGTGGATTTGCCCGCCCCGTTGGGGCCCACCAGGCCGTAAATGGAGCCACGGGGCACCGTCATGTTCAAATCGTTCAGCGCCAGAAATCCGTCAAAGGATTTGGTGACCGCTTTTGCCTCAATCATGGGGCTTCCTCCTTCCGTCCGCACGCCGCGGAAATCTCCTCGTCGGTGACCCCCAGAAACCGCAGCTCCTGGACCAGCTTGGATAGCTGGGCGAGCAATTCCTCCCGCCGTTTGTCCTCCACCTCGGAGCGGTCGGCGGCAAAGCTGCCTTTGCCGGGGATGGAGTACACGTACCCCTCCTGCTCCAACGCCTCGTAGGCCTTCTGAATGGTGTTGGGGTTGATGGCCAGCTGGGCCGCCATGGACCGCACCGAGGGCAGCTTATCCCCCGGGCGAATGGCCCCGGAGATCACCAGTTGCCGCAGCCCCTCCTTCACCTGTTCGTAGATGGGCCGCCCGTCTCGGTAGTTGAGATGTAACACCGCCTTCACCGCCTTTCTCAGTTGTATGAACTGTACTAGATGTACTAGTACAGTTAGAGTATCACAGGGGGGATGCATTGTCAAGGGGGAAACAAAAAGACCCCCTTATGCAAAGGGAGGGGGTGTCGGTCTAACCGCCCATGGTTCCGGCTTGCCAGCCTGGTGGGGACGCTACCCGCTGGGGGTTTCTTTTGAGCGGGCAAAAGAAACCAAAACCCGCTTAGGGCGTTCCCCCCTAAGGACCTCCCTTGGGGTACGAGGCTGGGAATGCGTCCAACCCAGGTTCGGCCCGTCGCTCTTGCTGTGGCTCCTGTCACTGCCACCACACCAGGGCACCCTGGGCAACTGGCCCTATGGCTGGGTGGTTTCCACGTCCGGGCCTACTCTGGAGAAGCGGCGTTCCCGCCGCCGGGAGCCTGGCTTCCGACCGCTGGGAACAGCGGCTCACCAGGGTAAGGCCCTGAAGGTAGAAGTTTATTTGCCATAGAAGCAGAGGCTACCAAAAAAGAAACCGGGAATGCAAGTGTTCACCTGCATTCCCGGTTCTCGTTTAGAAATATTACAGATTGAGGTGCTCAATGACCTCCTGCAGCTGCTGGGCAGAGGCGTGCAGGGCGCTGGACTCCTCCTCGCTCAAGGGGATCTCCAAAATCTGCTCCACACCCCGGCGACCCACAATGGAGGGGATGGACAGGCACAGGCCGTTGAGGCCGTACTGCCCGCCCAGGCACACGGACACGGGGAGCACCGACCGCTGGTCCTTGACGATGCACTCAGCGATGCGGGCCACCGCCATGGCAATGCCGTAGTAGGTGGCGCCTTTGCGCTGGATGATCTCGTAGGCGCTGTCCCGCACCCCCTCGTAGATGCGCTGGGTGGCTCCGGCGTGGTCGTTGTGGCCCCGGAACTGGCAGAACCGCTCCAGGGGGACGCCGGAGACGTTGGCGCCGCTCCACACCGCCAGCTCGCTGTCCCCGTGCTCGCCGATGATGAAGGCGTGGACGTTGCGGCTGTCCACGTCCAGGTGCTGGCCCAGCAGGAACTTCAGCCGGGCGGTGTCCAGCACGGTGCCGGAGCCGAACACCCGGTGAGCGGGATAGCCGGAGATCTTCATGGCGGCGTAGGTGAGCACGTCCACGGGGTTGGACACGATCATCAGCATGCCTTCAAAGGGGCGGGCGGTGATCTGGGGGATGATGGTCTTGAGGATGCCCACGTTCTTGTCGATGAGGTCCAGGCGGGTCTCGCCGGGCTTCTGGTTGGCCCCGGCGGTGATGATCACCAGGGCGCAGTCGGACACGTCCTCATAGGTGCCGGCGTAAATCTCCATGGGGGAGAGGTAGGGCAGGCCGTGGCTGAGGTCCATGGCCTCGCCTTCCGCCTTCTCGTGGTTGGCGTCAATGAGCACCATCTCAGAGAACAGCCCCTTCTGAATGAGGCTGAAGGCGATGGAGGCGCCCACGAAGCCGCAGCCGATGATGGCAACCTTGCGATGATTCATAGATATCATTCCTTTCATATATGGATGGGGAAATGGTCAAGTTAAGTGTAGCCGCTGGAGGGTCTTGGTAAACCAGTCGGGCAGCGGGGCCTCCACCGTCATGCGCTCCCCGGTGGTGGGGTGGGTGAAGGTGAGGCAGGCGGCGTGGAGGCACTGGCCCACAAGGCCGGGGAACGGCTTCTTGGAGCCGTACACCTGGTCCCCCACCAGGGGGTGACCGATGGAGGCCATGTGGACTCGAATCTGGTGGGTGCGCCCGGTCTCCAGCCGACAGGTGATGTGGGAGTAGCCGCCCTGGCTGTCCACCACCTGCCAGTGGGTGATGGCCTCCCGGCCCTCGCCGGTGCGGCATACCGCCATGCGCTTGCGGTCCACCGGGTGCCGGGCCAGGGGGGCGTCCACCGTCCCCGACTCCTCCTTAAAACCTCCCACCACCACGGCGTGGTAGAGGCGGAACAGGGAGTGGTCTTGCAGTTGAGCGGCCAGGGCCAGATGGGCCTTGTCGTTCTTGGCTACGATGAGCAGCCCCGAGGTGTCCCGGTCAATGCGGTGGACAATGCCCGGACGGCGCTCTCCGTTGATTCCAGAGAGTGATTCTTTGCAATGATATAACAGAGCGTTGACGAGTGTGCCGTCTGGATGGCCCGGAGCGGGGTGTACCACCATCCCCACGGGCTTGTTGACCACCACCACGTCGTCGTCCTCGTAGACGATGTCCAGGGGGATATCCTGGGGGATGAGGTCAATGTCCTGGGGCTGGGGCGGGGAGACCAGCAGGGTGTCTCCAGCTTTGAGGGGGGCGTTCTTTTTCACGGGCTTGCCGTTTAAGGTGACCCGGCCCTCCTCCATCCACTTCTGGGCCGCCGAGCGGGTGAGCCCGTCCACGGCGGCGGACAGCACCGCATCGGCTCGGCCCGGCTCAGTGACCGTCACCGGGAAGGTCGCAGTCAGCATGGGGCTCCACCTCCTTGGTGTCAGATTCCGGGTAGAAGAAGAGAATGTAGACGAAGAGGAGCACCACGCCCACGGTGATGTAGCAGTCGGCCAGGTTGAACACGGCGAAGTTCATAAAGGTGGTCTGGAACATGTCGGTGACGTAGCCCAGCACCACCCGGTCGATGAGGTTGCCGATGCCGCCGCACATCACCAGCATGGCGGCGGTGAGGCCCAGCCAGCCCTGGAACACCTTCCGGGCGGTGAGCACCGCCACCACCACCACCACCACGGCGGAGATGAGAATGAGGATCCAGGTGTGTTCCTCCAGCATGGAGAAGGCGGCTCCGGTGTTGCGTACGAAGGTCAGGTCCAGCAGGTGGGGGATGAAGGGGATGGACTGGCCCAGGTCGATGCCCGTGCGCACCAGGTATTTCACCACTTGGTCTGCCACCAGCAGCACCAGGGCGATGATTGTGTAAATCATGGTATCACCTTTGTTCTAAATTTCCACACACAGCGTGGACTCTGTGGATATTCTACCACACCCCGGGGTGCTCGTCCAGTGTTTTCCTAGTAAAATGGTATGGTAAAGGGGAAATTAGAGGAAGTGTATAAAAGGGAGGGGAGGGCGGCATACTGGAATTTATGAAAGGGGGAATGCAATCCCATGGGACACCAACAAATACCGCCGCCCCACCCCCGAAGGGAGCCCCGGGTCACCGTGCCTCTCACCGCCGACGGCATCGCCCAGGTCTTTGAGGGGTGTGCAGATTTCGGGCGGCGCACCCTCTACCTGGGGGACGACCCCCAGCGGGCGGTGGAGATGCTCTACATTGTGGGACAGGTGCGCAACGAGCGGGCCAGCGACTACGTGCTCCGCCCCCTGACCCAGTGCAAGGACCTGGCGGAGGTGGCCACCCTGGACGAGGCCTACGACCGCATGGCCAAGGGGTGCCTGTACTCCCTGGCGGTGGAGGAGCGCACCACCGCCGACCAGGTGGTTTTTGACCTCATAAACGGCTGGGTGGCCCTGTTTTTCCCGGGAAAAGACAAGGTGCTCACCCTCATGACCGCCACCGAGGAGAAGCGGTCCATCTCGCCCCCGGACAACGAGCCGGACGTGAAGGGGGCCATGGACTGCTTTGTGGAGTCCATCCGCACCAACACCTCCCTGGTGCGCCGCCGCCTCCGGGCCCCGGAGCTGCGCATCTGGGAGACCTTTGTGGGGCGGCAGTCGGTGACCCCGGTGGACGTTCTCTATGTAAAAGGTATCACCGACCCAAAGCTGGCCCGACAGGTGGAGGAGCAGGTGGCGGCCATCGACATTGATGCCATGCTGATGACGGGGAACCTGGAGCAGTATATGGTGGGGGAGGAGACCCGTACCCCCTTCCCCATGAGCCTGTACACCCAGCGGCCCGACCGCTTCTGTGCGGGGCTGGCCGAGGGGCGGGTGGGGGTGCTGGTGGACGGCATTCCCATGGGCTGGCTGTTCCCCGCCACCCTGGACAGCTTCTACCGCACGGGCCAGGACCGGAGCACCAGCTGGATGGTGGCCTCGGCCCTGTCGGTGCTGCGCTATCTATGTATGCTGGTGACCCTGTTTTTGCCGGGGCTCTACGTGGCGGCGGTGCTCTACCACCCGGAGCTCATCCCGGTGAAACTGATGCTGTCCATCATCTCCGCCAAAGCGGACGTGCCCTTTTCCACTCTGGCGGAGGTGCTGGTGATGCTCATCGCCTTTGAGGTGGTGCAGGAGGCGGGGCTGCGTCTGCCCGCCGCCATCGGGCAGACGGTGTCCATCCTGGGCGGCCTGGTGGTGGGAAGTGCGGCGGTGGAGGCCAAGCTGGTGTCCCCGGCGGTGCTGGTGATGGTGGCCATTGCGGGCATAGCCGGGTATACCGCCCCCAGCCAGGACTTCTCCGGGGCGCTGCGGCTGTGGCGGTTTGGCATCGCTTTGGCTGCCGGGGTGGCGGGGCTCATCGGGCTGGTGCTGGCGGGGATGGCCCTGGTGTACCACCTGGCCTCCCTGGAGAGCTTCGGGGTGGCCTATCTCACCCCCTTTGCCTCCTGCGGAGGCAGCGGGGAGCGGGGGCACGTGGTGTTCCGCCAGCCCCTGCCTTGGGTGAAGACCCGGCCCCGGTACCTCAATCCCCAGAACAGGAGGAATCAAGGTTGAAACGGATGTGGATGTTGGCCCTGTCTCTGGCCCTGGTGCTGTGCGGCTGCGCCCCCACCGCCCGGGAGCCGGATCAGCTGGCCCTGGTGCGGGTGCTGGGGGTGGCGGGGTCCGGCCCGGTGGAGCTGACGGCGGTGTGCGGCCTGGACGAGGGGGAGGATACCCCCGTCGGGGGAACCTGTGAGGGGGCGGACTTTGCCGCCGCCCTGGAACAGGCCCCCTGGTGTGCCAAGCAGGAGCTCACCCTCACCTCGGTGTCCTATCTGGTGGTGGGGGCAGACGTGGACCTCCATGAGGTACTGGTCCAAGTGCTGGGGGATGAGGAGCTGGGCTCCACCGCCACGGTGTGGGTGACCCTGGACCCGGTGGGAGAGGTGCTGGAGGGTTGCAGCGACCCGGAGGGGGACCTGACCCTCCTGACCAATCAGGGAATCAAAGCCCCCACGGTGGCAGCGGCGCTGGCCACCCTCACCACCCAGGGGCAAGTGGAATTGCCCTGCGTGGGGCAGAGCGGTGGCCGCCTGGCACAGACCGGGTGGTGTAAGTGGGAGGAATGAGGCGTGAACACAGGCAAAGAGCTGTCCCTGCGCCAGGTGCTGGCGGCAGTGACCCTGGCGGGGCTGTCCCTGGCGGCGTCCCAGGCCGGTGTGGTGGACTGGGCATGGGGACTGGTGGGCACGGCGGCAGCGGTGCCTCTGCTGCGCTGGCTGATGCTGCGCCAGGGGGACAAGCCCCTGTGCCGGGGCGGGTACGGCGTGGTCCTCCGGGGGCTCTATTGCCTCTGGTCCGTGGTAGTCCTGGGCCATGTGCTGGTGCAGAGTGCCCGGCGGGTGGAGCTGGTGGGGGGCAGCCAAGGGGTGTCGGGCTGGCTGCTGCTGTTGCTGGCCCTGCCCGTTCTGTGGATGAGCTGGGGCAAGTCCGCCGCCTTCTTCCGGGGCGGGGAGATCTACTGGATGGTGCTGGTGGCTGCCCTGGTGGCAGTAGGGCTGCTGGCCATCCCCCAGGTCACGGTGTCCTACCTGTGGACCCGGCAGGGCAGCGGCTGGACCTCCGCTCTCATGGCGGCGGGCACCGTGGCCATGGCGGTATGGGTGCTTCCCTATTTATATAAGGTATCCCCCCGTCAGCGGCAGGGCGGCCCGGTGGGGCGGTGGCTGCTGCTAGCGGGATTGCTGGGGGTGGCCCTGGCCGCTCTCACCCGGGGGGTATTGGGCAATGCAGCCGGGGAACTGCCCCATCCCTTCTTTATCACCACAGGAGTCATGGGGGAGAGCGCCCGCCTGGAGGGGCTGCTGTCCGCCCTGTGGCTCATCTGTGACCTGGTGTGGGCGGGACTGCTGGCCCGGGTATGGGGAGACGGGAAGGGCCCGGTACTGGGAGTGCTTCTAGGGATAGCGGTAGCCTTTACGGGATGGACGGAGATGCTACCTACGATGGTATGGCCCATAGGGAATCTGGCCTTGGCTGCCCTGTGTGCCCTGGTACCCAAGGGGGCGGAGGAAATAGTGGCAGAGGGGGAGTAAAACCACCATATCTGGGGCCTGAGGAAAAAGTTCGAAAAAACTCGAAAAAAGGCGAAGAAAAGTGTTGACAAGTGGGGATGGATTTGGTATATTAACTGAGCGCCTGACGCAGGGGCAACGCCGGAACGGAAATCCAACCGGAAGTTGAGAAAAAGTTCAAAAAAGGTGTTGACAAGAGCGAAACGGCGTGATATGATATAAAAGTTCGAGCGAGCCGGTTGGATGACAGCACGAAAGAAAAACTTGAAAAAAGTTTGAAAAAGTGCTTGACAACCAAGAGCGAGCCTGATATAATAAGGCTCCGCTTGTTTGAGCGGTTTGTACCTTGTAAATTAAACAATGAGAAACACGAAAAGCACCAGAAG